>Ga0209777_10000589_pt1 | contig 58663 bp, 24 predicted proteins | sample FrelakmetHBP12HB_FD_187147 | JGI IMG/M metagenome (GOLD analysis project Ga0209777, IMG submission 187147) | Freshwater lake sediment microbial communities from the University of Notre Dame, USA, for methane emissions studies -HBP12 HB (SPAdes)... | ecosystem: Environmental > Aquatic >...
TCACTAATTCGTTAGCGCCGTTCTTGATGATATAGCGGATGGGATCCTCGGCAGTGGGATTGACTGGGACGATTTCCAGCACAGGGACAGTAAAGGTAGTCGGGCCTAAGTAATCTAAGTTTAAAGTAATGCCGGTAGGATGATAGCTGATATTACCGGCTAACTGAGTTGGTGCAGTAAAGACTCCAGCGCTGGTGATCACTGGATTATCCAAGTAATAGCTATTGGCCTGGGTAGAGCCGGCAGGTGTAACATACCAGTAGTTACCGAGTCTTTCATAGGTTGAACCCTGGTATTGATAAGCATAGTGGTTGGAACCTTTGTCAATGATCACCAAGAGCTTATCTCCTGAGCCGATCAGGTAGCGGTGCGGCTCACTGGCGGTAGGAGCAACGGGGATGATTTCCGTGACTTCCACATTAAAGGTAATTGAGCCTAGGTAATCTAAGTTTATGCTAATGCCGGTAGGATGATAGCTGATATTACCGGCTAATTGAGTCGGTGCAGTAAAGAGGCCGGTGTTAGTAATACTTGGGTTATCGGAATAGTAAGCGCTGGCTCTGGTTGAGCCTTTGGGAGTCATATACCAATAATTGCCGAGTCTTTCATAGGTTGAGCCGTTGTAGCTGTAGGCGTAGTGGCCGGCGCCTTTTACCATAATCACTAATTCGTTAGCGCCGTTCTTGATGATATAGCGGATGGGATCCTCGGCAGTGGGATTGACTGGGACGATTTCCAGCACAGGGACAGTAAAGGTAGTCGGGCCTAAGTAATCTAAGTTTAAAGTCAGTTCTCCCGGCTGATAATATGTGTAACTTTCCACTAGGATATCTAACTCAAAGGTAACTTCTTTAGTTTCTGCATCAAAACCAAATTCACCAGTATAAGTCCAGGCACTAGAGGCATAAAGTCCATCTTTATTAATGAAGACAGCCGGCGTCAAGACTCCTTTGATTGTCAAGTTGCCAAGAGTATAGGTGACCAAAGAACGGTATTCTTTAAAGCTGATTACCTCGAAGAAGCTGATGTAATTTTTCTCCGCATCCTGCCAGACAGTCACGCCAATTTTGGAATCATTGCTAAGGCCTTCAGGAGTATAGCCGGGTAAACCACCATTGGCCTGAATATCTGCCCAGGTAGCGGTCCAGTAGAATTGTTCGCCTAAGGTAAAGTTAGGCTGCTGGGTGGCCTCATTCCAGGTCACAGTACCAGTGGCTTTATATCCGCTGTAAGCAGTGCTTTGATTCCTTAAAGTGAGATAAATTACCTTTACTCCCTCGTGAGTAGTTTCAGAGTAAGTAACCAGATTACGATATTTATTTATGCCTGTTACTTCAATAAAGCTGATGTACTTGCTCTCTGCATCCTCCCAGACATTCACGCCAATTTTGGAATCATTGCTAAGGCCTTCAGGAGTATAGCCGGGTAGACCACCATTGGCCTGAATATCTGCCCAGGTAGCGGTCCAGTAGAATTGTGCGCCCAGTGTAAATTTAATGCCCTGCTGAGCAGTCCAATCAAATTCCCCTGAAGCTAATCTGTATCCGCTACGCGCAGTGTCTTCGTTACCGAACCTCAGATAAACTACATCAGCCGGCTCTCCTGCTTGAGACATTATGCCGCGAGTATAAGAAATTATATTCTCATAATTTTTAGTGCCACCGGATTCTGTAACTCTAACAAAGTTAATAAAGCGGCCATAGTTATCTTTTATGACCAGGATGTTAGCCGGGCCAGTGATCACCTGACCATATCCGGGCAATTGTAAGGTTTGACCTGCAGCAATATATATATAACCATAGAAGAATTCGCGCTGGCCTACGATATCAGAAGTTACTCCGCCCTTCATCACTTCAGGAGCAACCAGCACGCCAAGCCAACGTTCTTGCGCGTCAACCGTATTCCCGTAAGTGACATAAATATCATTCAGATATTTACCACACCAAGCTCTATAATTTCTATAATCAAAATTGTAATTTTGATCTTGCCAGAAGAGCACGTCAACCTTACCTTCTCCTGCCGCATAAATTGTGTCTAAGGCCTGCACTACATTCCCTGGGTCTATTTCTCCTACCATCAACTTTACGCCTTCGGGCAAGGCTATCTGGCTTAAAATATCTCCCAATGCGTTAACGTCTCCATAATAATGGAATTGCGCAATATCTCCTGCCTTAAGGAGCGGCAATAAATTATTCAATTCCTCTACTGTCTGGGCGCCAATCGTCACCGGTTTATTAGAATTGGCGTGCACCAAATCCACAAAAGCTTTTACGAAAGACTTTACCGCTTCATAATCAACGGCTTTGGCCATTTGCGGCTCATTAAATACATCCCAGGCCGCGATAGAGGAATCATTGCCAAATTTTGTAATGAAACCTTTATATATATTTATTAGTGCCGCACGTTTGGCGGGATTAGTAATTAAGTCCGCGTGTTCGCCTACTGCCAGGCCATCTTCCCTGCTTACCCCATCGGCGATAGTCCAGTCAAATAAAACCGGTATAAGTTTAATCTTATATTCTTTTGCCACGTCCAAAAGCGCCTGCATGTCCGCGTATACATAATCATCAAAACCAACCGGCATTCCATTAGCGTCAAATTTGATTCCTGAGCGCAAATCGCAGAAGAGGAATAACCTCACTGTGTCTATATTATTGGCTTTAAATTCAGCGAACTTAAGTTTAAGATATGCTCTGCCTAATTCAGAACTAAATCCGCTGTGCGCACGGCCTATCTGCAAGCCAATATCATGACCATAATCAATCCAAGGCAGATTAGTTCCTGAATTGTTGATAAAATCAATGGCCTCTTCAGATGTAGTATGCGGATTAAGTACGGAATAGGTAACTACTTTGGCGCCCTGCGCATCGCGAATTTCATAATACCTCGCCGTAACAGTGCCTTCCTCATCATAGATATTAGTGACACAAAGATTATTTCCATTGGTTAAAGTATAGTAATTGTATGAGGCCTTTAAATAATCTAAATTGAACTTAAATACATCATTATCTTGATCCCAGCCAAATTCATCAGAATAGGTCCAGGCGCTAGTAGCTTTAAGTCCACCTTCAGTGATAAAGACAACGGGTATAGAGTTATTATCAATTACCAGGGTGCCGGGTGAATAAGTAATTATTTTCTTAAATACCTCTCCTTCTTTCTGAGAAACGGCAATCCATTTGCCATCTGCAGAGACCGCTATCTGCACGGTGCCCGCAGAAATTATTTTTCCGCCGGGTAAGTGCCAATCCGCTGTTAGGGTAAAGTAATCGTAATATACCTGCAAGACCAAATCGTTAAGGTTAAATTGGTGGTTAGTGGCATCCCAGTCAAAGCTGCCAGTAAAGGTATAGCCCTTGGCTGTGTAAGGCTGATTGCCTTCGGTGAGAAAGATCGCCGGAGTCTCTACACCATTGATGATTAAAGTACCTAAGGAGTAGGTAAGTAATTTTATAAAGGTACTCTCGCCTTCTTCTTGTACGGAGATACTGATCCATTGCCTATCTCCCGATATGGTTACTCGAACTGTGGCCCCGGCAGGAATTTCTTCGCCGCTGAGTAGCGTTAATTTTGTTTCAAGAGTAAAGGTATCAACGCTGAGAATTTCTTCGTCCAGGGTGAAGGTGAATTCTTTGCTGGTGTTATCCCAATCCAGTTTTTCGCTATCGGTACGAGGATAAACTGCGGTAGTCTCGCCTGAAGTGGCGAGGACAACCGGGATTATTTCTCCGTCTTGAACAATACTGCTTTCTGAATAAGTAACCAGCGTGCCTGTAGAGTCACTCACGCTCGCTGAGCTAGCTAAGACGGTAACGGTCAAATTGTCTGGCCCAAGAACAATGGTGTCAGTGCCGGTCAATGGCCAACGCTCACCTTCAGCTAGGGTAAAGAAGTAAGCAGAGAGAACTTCCGGAACCAGGGTAAAGGTTAATTCTCCGGTCTCGTCATTCCAACCCAAGTTACCATTAACAGCAAAGGCATAAGAAGCCCGAGCATCACCCAAGGTAATATAGATAACGGTCATTGGGCCTGAGTTAACGGTCATAGTGCCTAGAGAATACGTGATCAGCTTATTACCTGTTGCATCATCGGTTATGCTCACCCAGCTATCTGAAACAGTAATCGTTACGTTGGTGTGCGCAAGAACAATTATGTCAGAGCCGGGTAATTGCCAATTAGTGCTGGGAGTATAAGAATAATAGGTATCAGCAGCGGCTTGTTCTGCTGCTATTAACTCTGCCGTGTCTTTTACGGTATTAGTGAATAATTTGTTTTCTGCGGCTGTAGGTTGCGTTGTAACTGGAGGAGTTTGCTCTTCTAAAACCACGGGAACAGAATTGATGGCGGGCAAAGAAGTATCCACTGAAACGGATTCTGGTAGTGTAGGAAATGTGATTGACGGGGTCTGGGTTATTACACCTGAAGTCATAGAGAGTTCGGTGGGCGGAATTGTGCTGGCTTCGCTAGGTACCGGCGTCAACTCTTGTAACGCGGCGAAAAGCTCCACCCCCATCTTAAGATTATTTGTTTCGTCCTCAACTTCTTTTATCCGTTGATTAACATCAATAGTTATGGTTTCTCCTTTTTCATTTTTCTCCGGAAACTGGCTTCTTCCGTTATCCAGGTAATTATTAAGTACGGCTAGCTCTGCCTCTTTAACTTCTAACTGTGCCTGGGCTAAAGATTCATTTTCGACAAGACTGATTTCGCCGTCGGCCTGCGCCTGGTTCAAAAGTATATTATATGCCTTCATACTGTTTACATATTTCCAGTATTCCACCTGATAGTTGCCTTGGGCAAACACAGGAACGAAGCCTAGGAATGAGAAAATTATGCCCATGATTGAAGCGAATGTTCCCATGGCTAAACGGGGATGCTTCGGCATTATTTGGAAAATTGTCTGTAGCCAACTTTGTCTTTCTTGCGCTACTTCTTCTTGGCGAACAGGGGGAGCTACTATAACCGGTTCAGCTAAATTCTCTAACTCTTTTCCCAGTAAAAAGGAAACTTCCTCGGCTGTCCAAACTATACCTCTGGGATTAATCCTAATGTAAACCTGCTTGCGGCCGAAATTATTGACTTCTGCATAAGCATAGACTTTATTTACTTGGAAATCTCCGACTTGAATGTTGTAAAATGTACCGGTCGCGTCTTTAGCTATCTTAGCAGTTGCTTCTACTGCCTTGATGATTGCCTCTTTAATCTTCTCCGGATTTGCGTAATCACTATCAATCTCTACCTCTATAGTCTCGCCGATTTTAAATGGCTTCACAATCTCATCTTTTTCGTCACTTTCTTCGGCTTCAACAACAGACTGACCGGGCTGAGAAAAAGTATGTAAGGGACGGGGCTCATTATCTTGCTTATTATCTTTCCCGCTCTCTTCGTCATATACAGGCGCATTAGCCTTAATTTCTTCTGGAGTTAATTTTCTCGGTTGCGGCTTTATCACTTCCAATAACACAAGGCCAAGTATAACTACTACTGCATATACTGCGAATGTAGCTATTGTCACTACTGTGGGATTAACTGCGGAACTTTGCGCTACTGCCGCTCCTTCAGCTGCTCCTTCAGCTGCCTTAGCAATTATAGGTAAGGCAACTAACTTCATTAAACTAAATAACCCAGCGCCAAAAGTAACCAAACCAATCATCATCTTACCGCGGCGGCTGCTGCGGTTTCCGCGCTGCCGAATAGTTCCAGATGATGTTGGAGCCTGCGGGGTTACTTCTTTTGCTTCTCTCTTTTCTTCATTTGCCCGGAGTTTTCGAGTGATAAGATTCACTGATAAGGCAAGCATCGAGATTATCGCTGCAAAGAGCCAGGCTACTCCAAGTATTGGTTCAGCGATTAAGAAGGCAATGATGGCAGAGATACTGAAGCCTACCACTGCTACTAATTCACAGAGCATGCCAACATCTATGCTTCTGCTTCGTATATAATTCCTAAATGCCTGAATTGCCCGGGCAATATTCTTTCTTTGCCAAAGTATAACCCCTATGGATGCAATAATAGCAACTGCAATACCTGCCCAAGCTAACAGGCCTATGCCTGTAGGTGCAACTTGATTTACTACCTCAGGAGTGAGGATAGCAGAAATGGCTGCGTGGGTAATTTTAAGCCCAGCGCCAAAGGCAAGAGGGGCAACAATTATTGCGCCCAAGGCTTTAGCATTGACTGGAGCCTGAAATACATTCTTATCCACCAATTTATCTTGATGTGCCGCAGCCCAGTCATCAAGCTTGGCAACCATATCATAATCAGTTTTATCATCTCCCTTTCCAATGATTGGTTTCCACATCCAGATATACCCGCCTGAAACAGGTTTGGTTTCCCATTGCTTAAAAAGACTATCTAAGTAAGTAGCAGGATCAATATTTTTGCCTTCATCTTTGCTGGGATATTCTTCTAATAGCCAAGGTTTATCCGTAGGAAGCTGACCAACATAATTTTCTAATGGCCCCATCCAAGCATAGTGATGAGGAGCAAAATAATTCAACTTATCCTTTATACCAGCGATGACACTAAAATGCTTTGCCGAGACGCCTGCGGTAACAAACTTATCAGGAGCAATGGCCTTTATAGTAGTATAGGCCTCATTAAAATAGGCATTTATATCAGCAATGGGCACAGGCTGTTTAGGCCTTTCTCCTGTAACATACTCCCATCCACCACCAAAATCCTTGCTAATTAACCATTCAAACTCATTGCCTAAATCAAATCCCCAGAGGCTGGAATAAGCTTCCTTATTGTTCTGAATGTCTGTGAGTAATCTACCTAAGAATGTTTGGGTGATACCTTGTCTGGTAGCTGAATTAGTCAATGCATCCGGATGCCGGGCAGCCAATAAGAAATCAGCTATGGTAAACTCTACCATTACATTGTTATCCTTTGCCCATTGCAGGAAGGCAATCACATCATCTCGAATGTTCCCATAGTTACTTTCGCCTTTGAAATAGTTGACTCCTGAATCTAACAGGCCCACACGAATAACTACAGTTCCTTGTTGAGATATGCCGCGTATTGCAGCGAGTTGCGCCTTCACCTGTTCAGCGTAATTAGTTACCCGGTTATTACCTCCAAAGTTGTTATCGTAATCCAAAACTCTCCAGTTTGCTCCTAAGATAAAGACCCTCTTGCCATCGCGATAGAAACCATCAGGATGAACCTCGATCGTAAGCCCTTCTACAACTGTTGATGAGGAAGGCGGAGGCTCAACCGTTGGCGTTGGACTTTTACTGCCGCAGCCAATAGAAATAACGCTGGCCCCTAATATAATGATAGCCGCAATGAATATTGCTATTGCTTTGCGTGCGGCTGGCCCTGCTCTTTCCGGCCTAATCTTATTTTGTATATAATTCCTAAATGCCTGAATTGCCCAGGCAATATTCTTTCTTTGCCAAAGTATAACCACTACGGATGCAATAATAGCAACTGCAATACCTATACCTGCCCAAGCAAACGGGCCAAGCGCAGCGAGAATGCTGGTACTACCTAAAACAACGGGGACAGCTAATGCTATAGCTCCCGCTGCAACAATGCCTACTAATATCTCTAACAAACTTGATCCGTTCTGGCCGGAAGACATTTTGTTTAACTTTGGCGCCCGACGTATTCCTTTGTTTAACACTATACTGAATTCGTCTACCCCCCCAAAATCAAGACAACCTATCTCAATTAAGTCTTTTCTTAAGTCTTTAACGTTTAATTTTATTAATAATTTTAATTGTATTAATAAGCTATGCCCCAAGAGGTAAGGATCGACATGTTTATATTTTTTCTTAACCTCCGTTGTGCCTTTCATTAAAGCTGCGGTATCTAAACTTCCAACTAGGAATGTGCTTCCACGTTTGTCTAGTTCACGTTTTACATTGATGTCGATCTGGGACATTTTCATTCTAAGATTTTCGATATCAACCTCTTCTATACCGAATTTGCCATCCTTCTTTTCTATATAGAGGTGCCGGTACGGTGTTGTTATTAAAATTAATTCGATATTGCTTAAAATATCTTTCAAGGTTTCCGAACTAGCTATTAATTTAAATTTCTTCGGCCCGGCTATAACTATTCTATAATTGCCATTGGTTTGTGTTGCGAATCTATCAAGGCTAGCTTGTCCGATCATATATTGCATCGCGCGCAATGTATCGGCGTATTTGGCCTTATCATCTTCAGTTATATCATCTGTATATTTAATTCTATATTCGCCCCCGAGTTTCGCCTGCGCTATGCCCACAACGATCAGCACAAGTAATGCAATTACAAAGCCAATCGGAACCCAATTAGAGCCTAAGGAGGCTGGGTTAGAAGTAGAAGCCCCATTCTCCGCCGCGAATATCGTAGCAGGGCGCATTATTCCTGCAATAAGTCCGCCAATTACTGCCAGGCCTAAGGAGACCGCGGCTAACCTTAGTTGCGGCTTCTCATGGGTTTTAAATTCTGCAAGGTAAGCTTCCTCTTTAGCTGCTTTGGGGTTGAGAGTTAGTAATCTTGCGACGAGCTGATTAAATAATGATGCGGGCTGTAATAATTGTTCTATTTGACTATGAGTTAAGTTTTGATTAAGTACGGCCGAGATTTCGTGGGTAATTGCCAGAGATGATGCATTTTGAGGTAGGATAATAAATTTACCTTGATTATAATTTACAACACCAACAATATTCCACAGAATCCTCATAAACAACGAAGGCGGGGCACGAATAAAGTTTGTTTTTGAAAGAGCACTAATTTGTATATTCTGACCGGTTTTTTCATTATATACAGCCACAGCTTCTTTAATCTCTTCTGAGTCTTTGTCAACTATAGCCCAACCTTTAAATAAACGGGAAATCTTAACTACTGCATTTACTAGTGGTCTGGGCAGGCCCTGCGCAGAAGCATCCACAGGGACTTTATCTTTACTTTCTACAGTAAGGTCGATTTCTGTTATATTAACCTCTCCATTTATCATATACTTCAAGGACTTTTTAGCCTCTTTAAGCTGTTTCTCAAGCGCTTTTACCCGAGATTCTTGACCTTCTTTACCCTTTAATTCAGCAATTCTGACTTCAGTAGTAGCAATGACTTCTTCTACTTCGGCTTTTCGTCCCTTATGAACTAAATAAGACATCTCGGCCTGCCCTGTTGTGTCAAATGGCTTTGTCCGTACTCCTACCATAAAAACAACCGGTTTGCCTTTTTCAGCTACGTTTTTAATCTCTTCGGCTGCTTGCGGTCCTCCGCCAAACCCAAACAATCTATCTATTAACTTTATAAAACGGCTACTCTCTGAGCCCCAATCTCCCGGCTTAGCACCTTCCCAAGGTATAATTTTATCTTCTATATAGTAATAATTGCATTCGCGAATATCGTTTTTGCAATCTACCAAGCCAACTAGAGCAACCAAGCCCATAGTCGCCAGGCCCAATCTTTGCGCCACATTATAAACATGGGATACGCCACCAAAATCGGTTGCCCCGCAGACGACGAGAATATTCTCTTTACCATATCTATCTATAAGCTCTTTCATTTCGCCTTCTAATCTCTCTTCTACTTTCCCTCCGTCTTGCAGGCCTTTTACATTACCCGAGAAGGTGGTATCGCCCTCTATCATTATGAACGTTCTACCATTAAAGTCCCTCTCTTCTAACTGGTTAATGCCTACCTCTCCGGGTAGAGCTTTACCGTTTATGCGGTCTTCAACGACTTCAGGATTAAGTAACTTCAGCTCAACTAATGATAGTTCGAAGGCGGCGGGGATTAGGCTTTGTAGCGTATATTTTAGGCTAGGATTATATCGTAAAATCTGGTCCCCTTTAGCTATGCTGAGAGTCCTACCTTTTCCAAGCGCGTGAATAGCTACTCCTAATACAAAAGGAAGCCCTCTGGATAATAAACTAAGACCTTGACTTTCCTTTGAATCACTAAAGACTCGCCCATTTACCATTAACTGATATTTTCCGTCTAATGCCAAAACATAATCGCCTCGCTCTGTATTTAACTTGCCACCAACAGAATATTCCGCTTCCTTGGCTAAAATTTGTACGTCGCGATCTGGTACATTCGAACTGACCTTGCCTTTTAGATCCCGGTATCTTTGGATTGTATTTTCGTCCGTAGGAGTATCTGTGAAGTTTTGCACCTCGACAATCTCTTTTGCGCTCTTAAGTTTTACTTCTATTTCTTTTTTCCTTTCCTCTTCTAATGGACTATTTACATTGACATAGGCAAGTGCTTCTTTTTCTGTGACAGACTGTGACGCAGGCCTCGTTAATGCATTAACCTTGTATAACTTACCGTCACCTCTTAGCACCAACCCTGTACTGCGATTTTCGGGATACCAATCCTGTGCCTGTCGCCTTCCAGCATCGGCAATAATAACATTATAAAAGTTAAGGTCAAACATGAGCATGGGCCGGACCTGTTGTTGATCTCTAGAATCAAAACTATGCCCTAAAATTTGAATACCAAACTCCTTACGTACCACTGCTTGGGCTTTCTCAATAGAAACATCCGCTATATCTTCAAGGTTCTTCAGTTGAGAAATAAACTCCTCTAATTCCTTCTTTGTCAAATCCGTTATATTTCTGGCTTGGCCTCTAAATTGTATAACTCCTTTAAAAATTCCCATATTCACTAATTCGAAGAACAAATCATTACCAAGCCACGGTCCTAAATCTGCCTCGATAAAGCCCGACTGGTCAGCTCCTTCTGCGGTATAATTTCTGCGTCTGGACTTAGCAAATATAAAATGGCTGAAGTTAGTTATCTCGGTACCATTGAATTCTTCAGCGTTTGTTTTCTCGGGTAATGCTTCACGCAATAAGAGGTTGACGTAGTTAACCACGCCTAGATTATTCAGAGGGTATTCCTTTCTGCTTACCTCTCCGGACTTAATACGGCTCGCCATTTCTTGGATTAATTGCTGTTTCACGCTGGGCAGAAGCCCTGCATGATAAAGCTGTATACCCATATTATAATCCTCGCCCAAATGGACAGCTGCTACCATAAGCTCGGATTCAATCATTTCGAAGAGAATCTTGCGTATAATATTAATCTGGAACTCTCCTAGATAACCCGTATTTTTGTATAGTTTTTCCGGATTCCACCTTAAAATATCCTTCTCGTGATTGCCAATAATAACTTTTATTTTTATCTTATCCTTACCGATGTAGTTTTGACTATACTGCTGTGCTTGTTCATGCCATTTTAGCAAGAAAAGTAAGGTAGATAATCCTTCAGAACTTGTATAACGATTGACCATATCCCCAAGGAAAATAATTTCTGTTCCTGCGCGGTCAATTAGATTATATCCTCTATCAATCATGCCTGCCGCTACTGCCCAATCCAATAATTCCTCTACGCTTTCATGTATATCAGGTACTATAAACGTATTTTCCGGGAGTCCCTTCTTGGAATTGCCCGCTAAAGGCAAATCAACAGGAGTAGCGACATAATCATATACTTGTTTCTTGGTGCCATTTTTATTAAAGTGGAGCGTTCTCCAGGCATGGTATTTCTCTGCCATCCAGTCTTTTGCCGGATCGAGCTTTCCTTCTATATCCGTACGTAAGATAAACCATACGCGCTTAGTCTTTTGTTCTATCTGGCTAACTGTATTTGAGGGATATTTGCCTAGATATTTCTCCCTTAGGGCAAGCTGAATATCGCTATAATTTGATAGTGAGGGTTTATCTCTGTTTTCAAGATATTCATTAACCAAAATTTCTATTTCGTCTAAATCAACTGGCACGGTATCAATACCTATACGCGGCAATTTGTCAAACATTGCCCAACCTAAAATCAACTCAAAGAGCTTCAGGCGAAATTCTTGCTTCAGATCGGTATGGCCTAATGTCTTAATAACCTTATATTGTTCAAGCGCTTCTTTAACTATATTTTCTAGCCGGTTTCTATCCCCATTAGTTATCTCATAGCCCTCATTCTGAAGTTTATTAATAAGGTTTGCTATAGAGAAACTAGGCGCCTTATCGATACGTTCCATATATTTTTTTACATCCAAACGATGCAACTCCCATTGCTCAGGACATTGGATTTCTAATCCTTTAACAGTAACCATGCCATTAAAAATATGCTGTAAGCCTAAAATTCTTAAGGGATCGATAACTCCGTCTTCGGGAATATCCGAACGTAAATACTCATTTTTGCCATTAATATCTACAATTAAAGTAGCAGATACACCCTTGGCATCCCCTTTCATATCCGCTACATAAATATCATCTGGATTCAGGTTTCTATAAGTTACGGGCCCTTCGCTATTAGAAATGCCGGCCGCTACTCTCTCCATGCTCTGTGCAGCAATGAGAAAGGCTGTATTGGACTCTGGGAATATACTTTCTCTTTGGAGATTTTTTCCTTGCGCGTTCTTACTGCCTTGGATAAAATATTGATACCAACTAGATGTTGCAATAGCCTTATAAATTGCGCTATCCATAACATGCCATTTACCTTGATAGCGATAAATAAAATCGTGCCCTTGAAGTCTATTCCCAAAAGAAATTTTCTTAAGCCCTTCCGTATTTTTAAAGTTAATCCGGTATAAATCCTCTATTCCTGTATAGCCCTGCAGAAGACCGTTCTCCTTAAGCACATTGACTTCGTCTTCTGTAAGCATATCTTTGCTAAAATCCTTATCTTGCAATTCCTCTTCTAAAGTTAAACCTATTAACCTGGCAAATTGGTTACCATTGATAGCAAATGTTACTACTGCGGTCTCTGCGATAATTTCTCCCCAATGGTCTTTATTATCTGCAACCGCACCTGCAGCAAAACCCATACCGGATTCAAAGATGACGTCGCTATCAAACCTGCGTAAGTTCCCATTTTCATCCACAAAATCCTGCATAGAAACTAATCTTGCCCAACCAGAAATCATAAGATGATATTTTCCATCACCGCGATGATAGTTTCCTTTGAACTTGTTCTTATAAGGACCTAAAATTACCTCTCCGCGCTGATATAGCTCAAGTCCGCCGTTTTCGTTGTAAAATTCTCTTATCAAACTCCGTAACGCATCTTGATTCACGTTTCTTAAAGGCTGAAAATATCCCTCCATGGATATAGCCTCTATAATTTTATCAAGCTGAGCATCGGATAATCTTGTATTATATTTGCTTTCCAGCCTATCACTCTTGATAGCAGCATTCTCGGTGGCTTTAGACATGGACTCTCTGCTTCTGCCTAAACGTGTAATTGCAAAGTAAAGAGTGACTACTGCAATTGCCGCTATGGCTATAACAGCAACTGGGCCAAACACAGCAAGAATCCCTGTGTTGCCTGCAGCCGCTGGCGCGATAGGCGCCCCATTCTCAGCTGCGAATATCGTAGCAGGGCGCATTATCCCTACCATTAGCCCGCCAATCGCTGCCAGGCCCAAGGAGGCCGTCGCTATGAAAAGTAACGGCCTCCTGCTAATTGTGCGAGATATTGTGCCCGGTAACCGTCTTAGAAGATCCATTAAACTGGTAAACAGCGATACCATCCTCTGTCGCATCATTGATAAGCTGTCGAACATGTGTTGAATCATTTTCACCCAGAATCTCCCAGCTTGACGCCAGACCGTTTCTCGTGTAGACGTGGCCTTGCCGTTGTTCGAATATAAGGAATAGGCGGGTTTTGCCGGATCCGTTTTCGCGGGCGCAAGCAAAGGTTGTGTGTTCTGGCTTGAAAACCACGATGTGATCGAACTTGATTTCCGCATAATTAATATTACACATATTACACCTCCTATAATAATTAGTTGCCCTAGGAACTGGTTGGGGGTCAGTACTTGGTGGAGGCCAAGGTCCAACCAGCCCCTAGGAACAACTTTAGCCAAAACCACCACACCAGCCACGGATAGTGGGGATCTTAGCTCGGTTAAAGATTTAGTGAATAACCCTAACGATCTAATTAAAACAGTCCCGGCTACTCCCACAAAAAATACACTCACCACCAGCCACGGAAGGTTAAGTGGATTGTAGGGTAAACCGGGACCAAAATTTATTAAAAGTAAGGATACGAAAAAGTAAACGAGCGCGCAGCAAAGGGGCCAGTTCTCTCGGAGGTACAAGAGATCTTCACTTACGCGCCCGTCTACAACTTTATGATTACGATTTAAGAAATTAATGGAGGATTTATGGAAGGATGATAAAGAGGTCAAAACGCGAGTGACCCAAGCAGGAGGACCACGCGGTAACCTGTTTATAACATCCTCTTTTTCTCCCCTCTGTTCTTCTTTCGAATTGACCTCACTGATAATCTCTTTATTATCTAATGTCTCATCTGTAACAGAACCTCCTAATGGATTTCGTTTTGTTGCCTTTTTCCCTGCAACTGTTCCAACAGAAACAACGCGCTCTGTAGCTGCGTTGCCCTTTTCTGCCTGTTTTTTCATGAAAACTGCTTTAGCTAACCAGTAAGCCATAAAACCGCTAACAATTGCTAAGCCAACCAAAGTTATATAGGGATTACCGATAATCATGCCTAATATTGGCAGCCCTATAATACCAAAGCAATTTAAGGTGTTAGATTTTCCACCCATTTCTTTATCGGCCTTATCGTTCTGCGCATCTTGCGCCAATGTCTCTTGTATATCCTGCTCAACTTTTATCTTTTGTGCCGCGAATAGACGAAGCAGTATTACGTTTGCGGCTTTTTTGGCACCGAATCTCCTTAATAATTTGGCAGCCTTAAGGATTGCCCGTTTTACCAACGAAGGATTGTTTGCTTCAAAATAGCTTAATATTATTCCTCCTATGTCAATCAACGTTATACTTTTACATTCAATTATTGGTTCAATTTTTTTCTGAAATAGTTCAGGATTAATCTTTAAGTTCTTAATTTCCTCTTGAATTGGCTTGATATCAAACTTTTTAATAACATATTTGTCAATTTGCGTTTTCCATTGCGAAGCAAAAAGAGTATAGTATGGCCGTAAATCTAATGTCTTTAAATAGCCGTCAAATAATGTAACTGTCGCGCCTTCCTCTTCGCCTTCTAACAATACATCTAGCGGATACTTAGCAAACATTTCTGCAAAGAAATTTTCTAAGGCAATGTGATTAAATAACTGCGACACGAATCCGGGATACAACTTCATTTTAGAGATCATATCTCCTAATCGAGAAAAGGCTTGAATAACCGCCGGATTATCAAAAAACGCAGTAACGTCTCTGTTGATGTTACCCAGCTTAAAATTATTTAAGGCGGCCTCTATATCAAAAATGCCTTTGCCTGCTTCTTTTGCCCTCGTTAGAAGCGCTTCAAAAAGCCTCGCCTTCCAAGACATTACTTCGTAAAAAACTGGCTTTCTCAAGTTAAGTGCGGTTAATAAACTTTCATCCCCGGTAACGCCAAGCGGGAGATCGCTCAATGCCATTGTCCTAATATTTACTTCAAGTGACTTCATCCCAAGATTAATTACTCGTACCATAGGCTTACGAAAATCTATTTTAGCAAGCGCAGCAGGATCATCGCCATTAAGCGAGTAAAATTCAAAAGGTAAACCCTTTGCCGCATCCTGAAGTTCTAGCCATTCATCTGTCCAGGAATTTTCTCTGTTGTTCTTACCGAAGAATGTAAAAATAGTTACGGAGTCTTTGTTTCCTGTCTGTTGCCTAAAAGAATGAAGCGCCTGCAAATATTTTATACCCACATGGTGCATATAAAGCATTGCCCATTTAGAATAAATATTTGCTTCTTGAATAGCTTTCTGGAGATCTGGATTAATTTCACGCCCTAGTTCTATTAATATATCTTCGAGCAATTTCTGCCGCATTGGTAACAATTCATCTGGCGTGGCTGCACGGATTTGCTGATATAATGCCTCTGTGTAAGGATTCACGAATAAACCAATGCTATCATCAGCAAAACCGGTCTTCACTTCAAAAAGGGATACTGAGCGCATCCTTGGGTTTGCAGGAACCATACTATCATATTCGCCTAAGGTCAAACATACCCGCGGGACCCGCGCAGCAGGGTTTACCTTCTTTGGTAAAACCAATGTTTCATTGACTGGCCGCACAAGCGTAATAAATATATCAACATCATTTAGGTCGGGGTTACCTATGGTCAATTTCATGTCTTTGCCGCGCACGCGAATGATCTGAAGCGGCCTCTTCGATTTTTCCTGTAAACCCTGCTCAATGGTTCCCATCTTAGCTGTATCTTCCGCAAACACAAATACCTTTATATGTAAATCAGCGCCAATATTATCAAATTCCTCAAAAAGGCCATTCACAATCATGGCAATTTTAGTAATATCTCCTAAACCGGCAAGGGCCTTGGTAGCAATGCCAACGGTGAGTTTACGCGGCGCATTAGGAATATTCTGGACATTGGTAATATCAATAAGCCCAAGGCATTTTGCCCACATTGCCATTCTTACTAATACAGGCACAATCCGTTCTGAGTGGGATACTGTTATATTAAACTCAATAAGCAGGTTTTTAACCTTTAGCTCATAGACATTAAGTAATCTTTCAAACTGCGAAATATCCCGTATCTCTTCAAAAAAGCCATCTTTTAGAAGAGTTTTGAGCCTGGCTCTTATCTCCTCGCCTTTATCCTGAGGTACGGACGCGTCTATTAGTTTTAAAAAGTCTCCTGTTAAATCATTTAAAAGTTGCTCGGAACGAGAATTACTTATTCCTAACTGACGCAGGTCTAATCTAGGAAGAATAAAATCTGCAATTTCAATCTTACTAAAATCAATTTTTTCATAGTTTAGTTTTAACGTTTGGTAATCAATTTTTTGGTAAGAAGCCTCTTTCAAGAAATCAGGATGAAAATCTTTTGGAATCCTAAGCATTACGCCAGTTGCCATTGCAACAGAAACAGCGTGCTGCGGCGCGAAATGGCCGGTGAAGAGGGCAGCGGCTACTGCTGCTACAGCCCCAACTACGCCTAAAGTAATAATAGCTGTAATTCTTGACCTTGTGCCTCGATTGTCTGTTTTGCCGGTACTATCAGAGGAACTAAGTTTTGCCGCTGCATTTAATATATCTCCTACGCTCACGCCTCTTACATCTGGAGATGTCGGCATGATTCTTTCGCCCCGATATTTATTTTGGAAGCAATTCAGACGCACATTCCAAGGGGTGACTGCTTCGTCTTCCGAGTATGCGGCAGCCAACTCCTGAACATTGGAAGCCGTTATAAGTGCGGTTGGCGTAAACTGTAAGATCATATTGATCAATTCCCTGCCTAAAAGTTCTTTGTCGTGCTTAACCAAATCCCAATATTTAATTTTAACTCTATCTTGCCAGCTAGCGCTGGTACCTAAATCGCCTTCATTGCCTTCTGCTCCCTTCCTAGGATGAATATGTAAAAAGCCTACCTTAACCTTGGAGTCTCTAGCATATAAATCAATATACTGGCTAATTTCAGCGTATTTATCGAGAAAATCTACTTCCGTTTCTGTAGATATTGTTGGCGGCAAATATAGGAGATCGGTAATAATATAGTGTTTTTGCGAAACAACCACCAAGCCAAACATCAAAAATGATTCTTCTTTAAAGGTTTCAACTTCTGCAATCTTCTTTGTGTACCCCTCGAGTAACTTTACATTCTTATGGGATAATAATAATTCAAGCCTATAACCATCGAATTTATCTGCGCTTATAATCTCCTTAGTCAGGCCTGCATTGATAAGCACCTCTCCCCAATTCCAGCTAAAACAGGGCTCTGCGGCTCCCACTAAATTAGGATGATTCTTCTTGAATCCCTCCTCGGAAGTCACATCTATGCCCGGCTGCCCGTTATAATATTGCAGCGTTTTACTTATTTTATCTTTAAATGTCTCTAGCTGCTCCGGAGTAGCGATTTTTGCGTGTACCATCTTTCTAATAATACCACAGTAGGACTCGGATAACGGCACCGTAGGTCCTGATAGGCTGGCTATTTCTCTTGCTGCCTTTGTGGTACCGTCGGCGCTGTAATCAGTTTTTACAGACTCTTCAGCTGTTCTGTCAGGACGCAAATCTTCGGGTTTACTGCGGGCTAGGTTCCAGATTGACATTTCAGTGCAAGTAATTTCACCATTTGGAAGCTGTTCTTTTCTTATTGTGACAAGTCTGGACATCGCTTTCCCGCCACCATAAACATTAAGATAACCCTGCGCCGCTTTTATTATGTCTTCAGCAGGCTTGTTGTCGTCTCTGATTGTTGCTTCCAAGGCCTCAAGCATCTGCGCTTCCTTACGTTCTTCCTCATTTGCCTCATTTACAAGCCTAACGCGCTCTTCTTCGCTAATACCCACCAATTCCTTCCAACCTGCTGTACGGAATATACCATCAACTTTGGCTCTTTTGATTTCTCTCTTTTCTTTTTGCGTAAGTTTAGAGTGAGTACCTGCTTCAATTTCTTCTATAGACAGCTCCCTAGAATCCCAAACAATATCATTAGCAAAAATAACTTTCATCCCTTCAGGAATAATCACTTTGCCTTTAAGATCATGATCAAAAGCATGCCTTGGTTCTCTATAATTGCAGGATAAAACCACTATTTCTTTAACGCCTAGGTCTTTATTAAGATATTCTAAATATGCAGAAATCGGAGTATAAGTGCCTCCGATACAAAGTTGTTGTTGTCCCTTGACTTCCTTGGCTTCGCCATGGGCATCCAATATGGCTCCATTATAAATTTTAACGTTAGAAGGCTCGAAAAGATTGGAAGAATTTATAAAACTACCCAATATGATAATTTTTCTTTGTGGGATAAAATAAACTTCGTTCTGCGGATCACGAACGATGGAAACGGCTAAGCGGATGGGTAAATTTCTCTGTTTAGAGGTAGAATCTAATCGCTTCTTTAGGGAAGAATAACGCCACTCCCCTATTCTTTCGCTTAAGGAATAAAGGAACTTGCCCCATTTATTTAAGTTGCCGTGCTTATCGTGAGCAAAATAGTTAAAGGCAGGAACTAATATTGGACGGAATACAAATCCTCCCGGAGCATCTGTAATATCATGTAGCCGGGATATTACATAATTGGGCCTTTGGCGGGAAAATACCTCGGTTAATAATTCTATAGGTAAGAAATTCTTGAGGAATCTAGATACAAAAAGACCACCATCACGTAGCCAGCTTGGTTTCGTTAGAGGCCTGATTATGACAGAACCGCCGAAGCCGATTAGACCTCTTGCGAATCGGGTTATACCAGGCCAAATCCCAGAACCTAGTAAAACCTTAACTTCATTTACGCTGTCATCGACAGCGCTCGCTACACTGCGTATTACGCTTGCGCGTTTTTCACCATATACTTCCGGACTCGCCTTGAGTTCGGATGTTACACTTCTCGCATCTCCAGATCGTTCAGTTCCGCTCTTTGCGGCATTCCCGCGGAAGAGGGCAACTCCTAAACGGCCTAGCTTGTTGACAAACTTAACGATACCAATATGTATTGGCGCTCTTATTTCATGAAGCTGGGCGCGTACCTGCGCAGGTACGGCCAGCAGACGTTCACCTCCAGTTCCCAAGGTGTCACTTGATGTGCTTCTTATTGCTAAAAGTTCCTTATCGGATGGCTCTACTTCAGCATAAGCTAACGATACTGCCTTATTATAAGCTAATTTGATTAAGCCTTTTGCCACCCCAAAGAGTACACGGGCATGATCTATCATACTGTGCTGGGCGGCCATAGGAGGCATAGTAGGCCCCATGGGAATTGACTGCACAGGACCTTGTGTAGGACTAACTGGCAGAGGTAAAGTCTCTTTGTTATCTAGTAATTCTTTTAATAAGCGCTGAAATGGAGGAAGTCTCAGAGGATTGATGCGCTTCAATAGATTCTGTGAAGAACCGGTTCCCTTTGAGCCAACACCAGCCGTATTACTTACCTTAATATTAATACCGCCGCCGATCCCTACCCCATTAACTGTCGTCACAGGCGTGGTTCCTGTTGAGCCCCCTGTAAACGAAGTATCACTTGGTGGGCTAGTGCGATTATCTGTGTTTCTAGAATACTTTCGTTGTGCCTCTTTTAATAACGGCTCAGTATTTGTAAGTAGCTCGGGTTCATTTCTAAGCCTTTTTCTATTCATTTCTAAGGATTCAGCCCATTGCACGTAATCTGCCGAAAGTTCACCTATTAATGTACCTTTCCATTCATATATCCGAAGCAAGTCTTCCAAATTCGACCTCAATGCACGAATTTTAGGATCGTTCGAGCGTTGTTTAAGTTCGGAGATTTTTTGTTTCATTGCTTCAATATAATCATCCCCTACTCGCTCATTGCCAAAATGCTTCAGTGCTGGTCCGCCACTAAACCCTGTAGATGCTGCCTTTTCTATTTCCCATGCCGGAGCTTTAATTTTTAATATAATTTCGCGGCCGGGATGGAAATCGTTGGGGATATCTCCTATAAACGACCCCATCATATCTTTATCTCCCTCTAATACAAAACCATTATAACCGGCTTTATTAACAACTTTTCCAAAACGCACAATAAATTCCAATTCTGCTGCAGATAACCCTCGATACATAGTGACATACATGGAATCTTTATTAATCACTAATCTTTCTATGCTTTCTGAGTCTAAGTCTCTACCAAAGTCAATTTTTACAATTTTAGTTTCACATTTAGCCGATATACTCTTCAGGAATTGAATAAATTCAAAACGCGCAAATCTCATGGAAACTGGATCTGCGGAATTTTTGCTTTCAATCGACTTAATGACATTATTTAACAGTTCTATCCTGCTCTGCTCATCCATCTGTAATAGTTTATCTTTAATAAGACGGAACATATTCTCAAAGCTTAATTTTCTATAAGGATCATTCTGGGGCCCAGAAGAAATAAATCCAGTAAGGAAGGAGAATTTATCAAATAAACTAGGCGAAGAATTCAATCTCTGAGAAAAGCTATCTCTTCCTTGCGCACCTAGTCCTGTAGTCGCTGTTCCTACGCTCCGAGGTTGTTCAGAAGCGCCAACCATTTCTTCTCTTTGTGAAATTATACCTATACTATCTGCGTCTCCAGCATTATTTAACTTTACTACGGCTTTATTGACTTCTGGTGCTGGCGGCGCTTTTATGCCAAAGAAACCACTAACTCTAGCGTAAATTCCTCTAATAGGTTCGGTCAGATAATTGATAATGTTTTGCTGCGAGGCACGCTCAATCTCTCCGCTAACCTTCTTTATCTTCTCCTCCGCTTTCTTAATAAATGCCTCTTCAGCCGTTCTCGCAGCCTCTACGCTTACCTCTTTAGCTTCTGCATCTTTAGCCTTATATCTAGCAAGCTGCAGCGGATTGGCTGACTCTAGAACTGCAGCGCGTTGAGAAGGTGTAAAAGGCGCCTTAAACGCGCGCATTACCAGCCCAAGAAACTTAGCGGTGTCTGCTGCCGGTGGTCTAGCTAGAGGAACTAGAGGTTGCGTAACTGATTCGGGCACTGTTGGGTTCTTCTGCCCTATAATTCTAATTTTATCCTGAATGGCTGGGTAGCTTGCAACAATTTTATTTATTTCTTTTAATTTATCCTCTCTAGGATAGAACACGGTGATTTCTTTTATTAAAGCGGGTGTTATTTTGTCAAAAACACTTGCTTCAATATACCCTAACTCATGACTGTTTAACCACCCTTTTAACCTTACTATCTGGTCTTCAGTTACGCCTTTTCTTAAAGACACAATACCACTCAGTAAATAAGACTGGTATTCTTTATTCTTATCCCATATCAACCCACTTATGGCCCTTGCAGTTAAAGCACCTTTATAATCGACAACGCCTCTAGACCATTCTGCCCTACCCATCTTTTCAGAACTCAGGGTTGCCAAGGAATCTCCGGCGTAAAAAACTACCCTTGGATCTCGCGGAGAAATATTCAAAACAATGCCGATATCTCCATATTCCAGAGCTCCTGTTCCTGCCTTAGCGGAATTAAGTGACCCGTAGGCTGGGGGTGTTTTCCCCTTTGCCCTAGGAACAAACTTCGACAGCCTGCCTTCGGTCTCTACCCTAAGATTATTATACTCGCCTACATCTTTATACATTTTACCCGATAGGCTACTTTCCGGATTGTCATAGAAAGTTTGGTAACTACCGCGTTCTGCCATAAGTTTCAAACCCTCTAAAGTAGTATTAATTACAATTTCGCTTCCATTGGTTCGTACTTCAGTTATCTTTTCTTCTAATTCCCTTATGATTTCGCTTCGAGTTACTGGAATGCCTCTTTTAGCGTAAGCTTCGATAACTCCCTCGACATACGCATTAATCAATGTTTGAGTATTTGTTTTAAAATCTATGTTTAGTTTAGATGGCGCAGCTATCCTGGGGAATTTTATGTTAGCACCGATTTGAGCAGATTCAGCGGCGGCTTCAAAGTATAAAGGCAAAAACTGCTGACGAAACTCACTCTGCCAACGGTCTATTTCGGGATTTTTATTCTGTCCTGATAAGGCTGCCCTAATATTAAATAAGGCATGCAATTGTCCAGCAAGAACTAATGCATTATTATTCAATTGATTTCGGGCATGATTGCCCTTTATATCCCAAGAATCTACCTGTTTACTCAAATCATAAAAGCCATTGAAACTAATTACTCTATTTTTATCCAAATCTTTTGCTCTTATTGGTGTGTCATTCCAAATAGTTCTGATTTGATCTTCTATTTCTTTTAAGGATCTATTTTGCCACCCCTCTTCTGTCTGTAAATAGCTATGCCAAAATCTTCTCTCGCGCATTTCTTTATCTACCCAAATCCAATTCCAATTAGTTATAATTTTATCCTTGGCTTTCTTTATCTCGCTTTCGCTAATAGAAATAAACCGATAGCTCAAATATTGTTCAGGAACTCTCCAGTCAACCGAATTATTCGTTTCTGATTCTAAACGATAAACCCGCATTTCGTTTTTCTGTTTATCAAGTATTCTAGCATAAAAACCTATGCCATCAGTCTCAGTTCCCCAGATAAGCATTATCCATCTTGTTTTTGGAATATTTAAATCTGGCTCACTAAATGTATCAAATCCTGCCTTACCACCATCACAGGGATGCCAATGCAACATCAATAAAGGCTTTTCTGAGATAGATACCGAACGTCCGCTACTCGCAAGAGCAGGTACATTATGCCCCCATTCTCCTCTAGAAACTTGCAGAACCCCATATTCTAGCTGGTCACTAAATTCTATGCCGCCTTCTACGCCATCAACTAATCCTCTTTTGATGATGCTGCCTGCGGCTTGCTTGATATCTGGACGCATAAGTAATAAATCCGCATCTAATTTATCTTCCTTAAGTAATCTTTCAAACTCGTTACTAATCCCTCTTCCTAACTCATAAACTCTAGGATAAAAAGAAGTTGAAGGCAACATTGATTCGTAGATTGGAAGAGCAGCCTTAACGTTTCTTTCTCGCAAAGCCTTTTCTACATCCATTGCTTTTCTATTCAGTAAACCTAGGTCAGTTATTATCTCTGGTAATTTATATGCTTCTGGCATGGCTGGCTTCCCTTGAGGTGGCCTTTGGGTATAGCGCGCTATTTCTTCTGCTCCCAACTTTCTTCCTTTACCGAGCTCGGCTACTGCCAGATTATGCGCTTCAAACCAAGGCTTGCCTTGTCTTCTATATTTAATCTCAGTTAATTCGTGTTTAAGGTTATCTACCTGTTCTTGTTTAGGTGTGCGGCCCCCGGAAAGACCCAAATCTTTTTCAAAACCAACGATGAGCCAATCTTTACCTTTGCTACTTCCTTGAGCAAAATTTATTGCCTTTGCCCCATCTTCTGTATCGCCTACTACCCATTTGCTAATCGCTTTGCCTAAACGCTCATTCTTAAATTTATCATCAATCAACACTATGCGTATTTCGTCGTCTCTATCGGGTATTAAACCCAGGTTTTTCGCGCTATATTTACTCACTCCACCCAAACGGTTAGTAATTAGGTACTGGATAATAGACTGTATGGCTTCTCTATCAGTAGCGCCTTCGCGAATAAAAGGAACTTTTTGGCTTCTTTTTAGTACATTGAGTATTCTGGTCAAACGGTCAAGACTCTGAACATTGGACACCTGCGCGCCAATCTCTTCGTGTTTGCCGATTTGGAGCGAAGCCATTTTGGGCGCAACTTCTTGCGAATATAATTCTGCTTCTCTGGTGACCTTAGCGAGTAATTGCCGCGCTTCTATTAAGTTGGGAGTAATCCAATTTGTTCTTATGGCTTCGGAATCGCCGGGAAGCTTTAAGGTTAAAGATCTTTCATAAACTGCTATGACTTGTTTTAAATCTTTGGCAGTATTAACTGTATTGTGGCTTCCTTCAGTTATAGCTCTTCTGGCACCTATAAATAATCTATCTGTTTCTTTTAACTCTGGAATTTCGGGCCTTAGCATTAAGCGAGCTTTTCCTAGCACTCTCTCGATTTCTGCTACTTCGCTTTCAATACCATATCGCCGACCAGCAGGACTCTGCACAGCAAAAATATCTAATAATTCACTTCTGCTATGCTCTATCAATGTTCTGGTATCAGTAATTGGCTTTTCTCCTCTGGCTCTGCTATAACGTTCAAGTTTTTCTCTAATTCTGTCATTTAAACCAAGCTTTCCCAGGCTGGGTACTCTTAATTGTATACCTAAATTATTAAGTCCGGCCTGAAGGTCCTTTGCCACGTTAGCATTAGGGATAAGAATCTTATCTCCCCAGGCATTCAAAAGACCTAGATAATCTTCAATACCACTTTGCTTAAGCGCTCGCATTGTATCAATACCAAAGTATTTATTTAAATCTATTTCTGTCTTATTTAAAAAGTTGGGCCTTCCCATAGTAGATGTTGTAGGAGTTAGGGTCTTTGGTTGCAGTGGTAACGCTTTATTAGCGCTGGCAGAACTAGTTGCCTCTATTGGTACGGAAGTCCGTTCTGGGGGGAGTGCGTCAACTTTTTTCTGAGCTCCTGCAGAACGAGCCACCCTAATCTGCTCTTGTGCCTCTGCTATTCTGCCTTTTACGTTACTATATCTTTCATCTGTGGGCTTATAAATTTCTGGCTTATTGGCGACTTCCTGCCAATTAGTGATGGCGGCGTTAAAAGAAGTAATCGCTGCTTCATATCTTCCCTGCTGCATTGCTGCTTGACCTATTTCCAAATGATCAAAGCCAGCACTCATATAATTATTTGCGCCTATGCCCTTAGGTCTAGCAAAAGGCATTGAAGATGCCGAAGTAGGTGTTGGCGGCACTAAAGCTATCTCGTCTTCCGGCTTTTCCAGTTGAGGATTATGTAACATATAATTAAAAGCTTCATTTCTTATATCGGAATCTTTGACTCTGTGTGATACTGCGCTATACCAATCATATCTTTCCCGATCAAGCTCTAAGTTACCCTTTACCAAACTTCCGTCTGCAGCACGGAGAATCTGAACTCCATCTTCCGAATAAGCTTTCCCCATATCAATGTGTAAATTTGCAAGCCCCTCGTCATCAATATGTACTATTTCGAACTGTCCCTCCTTAAACATCTGAGCGATTTCTCTTGAAGCAAGAACCGGTACACCATGGGCATGTTCGGCTTTAGGTTTAAAAAACCAATTAGTTAATAATTTGCCGCTTGGGCTTTTCAATAACAAAGCCCCCTCTTCATTCTCCAGCACCATCTCGCCCATTGCTTCGCTATAGGTCAGACTCTTATAATATAATTCTGGCATACCGTTGCGCATAGCCACAAAAAATTCACGGCCTTCCGGCTCTACAAATACCTTATTAAATATGGAGACTTTAGAAGGATCACTCCTTGCTTTCGTTTTGAATTCTTCCAGATCCCCGGCTAAGGTCCTTTTTAATTTTGTATGGTCTAACATACCGATGGGCTCTTGCTCGACTAAATACCATTTTCCTTGTGCACGGTCATAAACCTTAACCCGGCCTAACTCCACGGATTTGGAAAATTTATAACTCGTTTGGCTTAATTCCGTTAAGCTGTCTTCAAGTGTTCCTACGTCTTGGGTTGTTTCAAAAGTATGTACGGTATTAAGATAACCGCCTATCGCATCCGGTAGATTGGCAATGCGTTCTGTTTTCCCGCCTAGATTCTTAACTACGTCTCTAACTAAATCACTGTCTATGTAATTTCTTAGCCGAGCATAATTATCGCTTTTATCAGAGAAGTATTGTCGTGCTTCTGGAGTAAGTTTAATATTCCCTTTTTCCAAAACTACTCTTGGAGAACCCAACTCAAATTCATGATAACGATCAAATATTGGAATAATCTTTAATTCTCCGGCTTCAGTTAAAATTGCATTGTGAGCACTGAGATCATCAGTAAATAATAACTCTAATGCCAGGGCGGTAGTCCTTAAGATCGTCTGGGAATGGCTATCTCCATTTCCAGGATCAGACTTCAAGTCAAATTCAATCCGCCCATTTTCTTCACTGACGTTGACCCTTACATCCAATATTCCATTACGTTGCTGGATATTTCTCTTAATTTGATCGCGAACAGCGCCCAGATCTTTGATGGCTTTAGCGGCATTAAAAGTATAGGTACGGCCTAAGACAAACTTCTGAGGTCCTTCCTGCTTCAGCGATCGAGGTATTGGGTCTTCAAATCCGTCATTTCGTGCTGCCATGGGAACTGGAGGCATCTTTGACGCTCCAGACGGTCCAGAAGGAGTGGGATTATGGGAGGTTTTTACTGATGCCGGCGAATTGCCATTCGGAAACTCTATAAAAGGCGAGATTCTGTTTACCCGCCCCTGCGCAAAACCTTTGATTTTTTGCACATCTTGTATAGTTTGAAGCTGGCCGCCTGCAAGCACTTCGCCTTTCTTTAAATTAGCTATCGGATTATTAATTCTTTCGGCTAACGTTTTACCAAGGCCGGGCACGTTCGTCAGTTGTATCTTTTGTTCCTGCTTCTCTTGCTTGCTAGCAGCAGGAGACAATCTAATCTTTTTTACTCTTACCACTCCATCTGAATCAACGTCGAGATGTTGTTCGATGATATTGCGTTCTTTGGCGTCATGCTTAGGCGCCTCGATATTTCTTTTTAACTCATCTACTTTTGCTAGTAAATATTTGGGTTCGGTGGGGCGTACGTCTAATGTTCCATGGCCGTTTGATTGCGGTTTCAATAACCCTGCGCTCTGCAAGGCCAATGCAAAAATACGAGGACTCTCTCTGGTAATAGGATGAAGATAGAGGACAGAACTATTTTGTTCATCCTTCCAGGCTAAGCGAGATTCTCCGTTCAGGGATACTACCGGTTTCACTTCAACTCGCTTTACGCCATTAAAATTAATCTGTTTTGCTATTGTTTCAACTGCCTGTCGCGTGAACGGTATACCTACGACAGCTAAATTAGACCCGTTATTGTCAAACTTAATTTTATACCATACCCCTTCTCCGTTTGAAGGAGGCATTTTTTCCACAGAAACTATTTCCGGCGTCGGTCTACTAATATAAGTTTCAGTTCGTGGTAAATCCACCTGCTCTACTCCGACCTGATCTCTAAGCGTTACCGTATTAGGTAATACCGCTGACTGGGCTGAGGTTGCCGGCTGCGAAGGCTGTATCTGAGTTGTGGCTAACATTTGCTGGGCTGTCTGGTTAATTCTTGGTGCAGTCAAACTTTGATTAAGCTCGGTAATATCCCATTCACCTGACTTTACTTTGGCTAATCCCTCATTCCAAAGTCTTACTTCAGCTCGCCGCGCAACCGTAATATCAGTTGCAAGTAAAGGCTCATTATGAATACTTAAATCTTTGCCTCTTTGTACGAAATGATTCCATTGCATCTGCTCAGTATTGCTGATTATCTGAATTGGCAATGTCGCAGCCAAATCAGTATCGAATTCAGATAATTGATGAAGACGGGTATTTAAATTATTGTGCGCTTCTTTACCAAAACGATGGGTGACCAGCGGATAAATGAATTGCAAGGCCTGGCTTTCGCTGGTCTTCATAGATTTAGCCAAATCTCTTGCCACCGGCACCAGCATATTCTTGGTCACAAGAACCCTCGACTGCGGTAATTCCATTTGTAATAATTTCATTATCCGTGGAGGCAATGATGTTTCAAAATCATTTAAAGCTGGCCTTACTTCCTCAAGTCTTACTACCGGTCTACCGCTATTAATTGCTCCTAATAAACTCTTCTGCGTTTCGGACAATTGCGCTTCTTTCCCGCTATCTTGATTTGGAGTAATAAATTGAGTGTATTTTTGTAAGTCCTGAGTCTTGACCACCGCCTGCTCAGTAATAAGCTCAGCTACGCTACGTGAAGCTTTCCAGGAAGCTTTGGCTTGTTTAGTAGTTAAGCGTGTGGGCTGAAAATATGTATGCCAAGCTAGCCCTTGAGGAAAGATAGATTGGTCTTTCATTACCACGGATTCGTAATCATTAACGAGGCTCCCAATCGGCTTATTGCCTGTGAGTTTAGTAACCCGCTGCATATGGGCAACGAAGGAACTAAAATTATTTATCTCTGCCTCGTTAAGAGAGATCCCCCATAGAGGTATGAGGCGCGCGGGTTGTTCTAATCCCACATACTTAGCCAACTTCTGGAGCCGGCCATATTTAGGATTGGCCGCGCTGATCTGTTTTTCTTCTGCGCGCTTAATGGAACTCAAATGGCGTAACGAAGTCCAGGCAGAAGGCGTAGAAACAGTTGCCCAACCTACCTTCAATCCCGTGGTTACTCCTGTCTTAAGGTTGGCTAAAAAGGATAAGCTATTTTTATTCTCTGCCTGCTCCTGATATTTTTCATACTTTGCTAATAGTCGTGATAAAGAAGGATGTTTGTAGGCCGCTTCGGTTAATCTTTCCTCCGCTTTCTTGGCTCTCTGGGAAGCTTCCTCAAAAGAAGCGGAAATCTGTCTTAATTCTTTTTTCACTGCTGGTTTTCCCGCAACAGCAAGAGGTACTAGCCCTTTCACTAAATTCGCCGCCTTCACAGCGCTATTTTCACTATCCTGAACCTTCTCTACTATACCTAAATAATAATCCGGGTGAGCGGAATGTAGCCCTGTGCCTAATGCGGAAACAGCGCCGCCAATATTCTGCGCTATCGGTAAAGCGGTATTCAGATTCAATCCTCTATTCGCGAATTGATTGGCCACATCTAAGGCAGAACTATAAGTAGCCTGGTTTCCTGAAGAAGTAGGCTCTAAATTAAAGCCGATTGCCCTCATCTGCTGTTGGCCTTGCGGGCCAAGCTCTCTTAAGCCCGAAACCATGGTGTCTATATCACCCACCCGCAAAGGCGTACTTAGCGTCCTTTGCCCGGCATCAGGCATTTCCGTCTCTTTATTAAACATCTCACGTAATTCTCTTGCCTCTTTAGGAGTCGACGCCGACACCTCTTGCGTAGTTTGCACCAACCGTAGAGCTTTCTTTGCCTCCCAAGCATCTAGCTGGGTAGCAATTTTGGCCATTTCTCTAGCCCTGCCTTCAGCAGACATACCTTTTAAGCGTTCACGTTGCCTTTCAGTAACGTTCTTTTCTATATCAAGGCTGACAATATTAGTGCGTTTTTCGCCTATTGGAAGTCGTAAACGGTTCTGGCCACCGCCAGCGCGAAGCAAATACTGGGTACTTGATGTTGGGTCATCAAAACCAAGGGTTACGGTAAGAGCTGTCTTCCCTGAATTCCTATCGGTAATTTGTAATGAATTACTGCCGATGAGATCGCCTTGAAACACTCCGGCTACGTCTTCTCCTGCCCCAACCCTTTCTTTGTATTTGTCTAATGATTTATAGAAATCCTTGGCAAATTCTCCTTTTCCCTGGACAATCGCCCTCTTTCCATTTGTTAAGGCATCTGTAATAGCTACCACTTCATCGCTGCCTCTTACCATAAATAAAAGATCATTAGCCATGGTAGTTTCAGAAATTCTCTTCGCCTCTGCTACTGCCTGCTCCAATGAATCGAAAACCCTTATTTCCAAATTTCTGCCTAAACTCAATGGCCTCTGTTTACTAATCACTACTGTCTCTTGTCCCAAGCGTTTATGGGCTAATCTGTCTCTGTCCGGAGTGCCGGTAAAACCAATAAATCGCTTTGCTTCGATACCATACTTGCCACTAAATGTTTCCGGAAGGCTCACATCCATATAATCTTTTGAAGAAAAGGTATTAAAAACATCAGCCTCCGGATTATCGACCTTAAATCCTTTTTCTTGGGCTACCTTTATACTTTTTATAGAAAGCATGGTAGAAGTTAATTTATCGCCGTAAAACGTGTGATCGTTTTTTACGCCTCGGGATGAAGCTACATTATAATTAATGTTTTCACCAAAAGTTTCAGGCTGGCTGGAAGTATATTTTGAATAGAAACCTTCGCCATACCTTAAGGAATTATTGGTAGTCTGCGCCCACGCATGGCAGAATTGTTCAAAAGCTGTTTTACCGCTTAAGCCATATGAATCCTTAATTTGTCCTTCAATTGAGCCCCATTCCGGCCTCCGGCTAAATTCATTATAGAGAGCTTCCATAGTTTCTTTTGATTTCGACATATCTATAATACTTGAGCCAGGATCCTCTGTTTTCATATCCCTATCCCAAGGATTTGTAATCACGATTCTTTTATTTTGGCGTCCCGCATCTAGAGTATCATATAGTTCTATCACCCAACGCATTTGGGCATGAATTGTTTCTTTCATCTGCGGATCCCGACCTATTGTTTCTTGATATGAATTCTTCCCCGTATCAATTCTTAAGGACGGCAGAGTCATTAAAGCGGTGGTATCATCTAAGAAAACATTGCGTACTGATTTTAACTCTGTTTGAAGCTCCTTCCAGCTAGCACTGTTGGTGTCGAACTTTTCAGGAAATTTTTCGGCCATTGTTCTATGCATTGCGGCTGCGGGATCTAAGAATCTCAACACAAGCTTGGCTTGAGGCTTATCCTGAATTCCGTATTCTCTAGCAATATTTTTATTCGGAACATATTCAAATTTGCCATCGGCTGAATGAGAAAATGCATTATCCGGAGCGTCGTAAACCTCTATTCTGATATTCGAGTCTCTATCCACTAATCTCGCCATGAATGAATTTTGTAAAAAGTCCCTTCTAAGATGCCCCATATGGATAATCTCTACGGTGTTTTTCGACCCCTTCACTTCTCCTTTGGAATCTAACAAGCGTAATAATACCTGGTGTCCTGTAGCAATTTCTATATCAGTCTTTCCCATACCAATTGCTTGTGCGTACAACTTAGACCGCTCTGCCATTGCATCACGATAAGCTGCAGAGTTAGTCGCCATCTGGCCTTTGAAATATTGCAGTGTTTTATGTGATTCACCGGCTATTCCTTTAGCCCCTCTCCAAGAATTTAAAAATGCCCCCATGTAATAATCTTTTGCCTTTTTATCTAAAGTTAATCTTGTCTTCCAAAAGGTATCGCTTAAGACATTACCGATTTTTTCTAGCCGCCCTGTTTTCTGCGGAGGCGCCCAGCCCAATTCTCCTCCTAATTGTCTTACTGCAAATCCCTCAAAACTGAGAGCTAAACGCGCAGTTAACCATGGCCGCCATCTCGAAGGCTTGTTGATATCTTTGATCAGATCTCTTACCTGGCCTCCCATAATCACATCAGATTCCGCCGGCTGGTAAAGGAAGTCAAAAGGCTTCACTAAAGGTTCGCTAAAACGCAATAATAGGTTTCTGGGTTTATTGCTTGTCTCGATGGCCTTATCCCTGGCTTGGTTAAATTTGGTGGTTAAATCTTGAACTTTACTATCCTGACTCTCTAATCTGAGAAAAGCGATATCTGCCTGCTTTTGAAGTTCGCTGTTGCCTGTCTTAGTAGCATAATACTCTTTAGTTTCATAATCTTCTTGAAATCTTCGGCGTTCAACTAATGCCTCTGTCAGCTGGCGATTAAGATTATTTACTTTCCCCCAGGATAAGTTATCGATTTGCTTTGCGATTGGCGCGCTAAGACTGGTTAATAAATCAGATCCGCGGCTTGCCTGTTGAGCTCTTTGTGTAGCTTCTCTTAATTGAGCAGATATTGCCTGGTCTTGTTGGGTCAGCTCCTCTACTTTTTGCTGCAGTTGATTTACTTGTTGTTGTAACTTAAGCTGATTCTGCCATGAATCACTATATGCGCCCTCTATGTTCTGAGCAACCCTTAGCTGCCGCTCTGATTCTGCAAGCTTTCCTTGTATTAGTTCTTGCTGGCGTCCAAGATAACGCACTTGCCGTTGCGCTTTTAAATATGAACCCGGCTTTGTTTCGAGAGGCGCGGATTTATGGAAAGCGCTGGTCATCCCGGTTAAATCTGCTTGTCTGTCTTTTAGTTCTTTATTCTCTACTCTCTTTAGTTCCTTCGGGGTTAAAGTATTACGTATCGCTTGTTCTCGCTGTCTGGCATCCTCTACGCGGGTGGTTTTTTCTTGAACTTCCTGCGCCAGGCTATTTACTTTTTGTTGAAGTTGAATTGACTGATACTCTAACTGACCCAAGGAATCCATTTCGTGAGCAGTGGCCAGTTGTCGACGTGCTTCTTCAAGTTCCTTATGCGCTGTATCGCGCTGTTTAGCCTGGCTTATTGATTCTTTTTGGGCCTGTTGAAAACGAGATATTGTCGATGTCTTGGATAAAGCATTCTCCAACGGATTAAATTCTTCTTCTACCGCCCGTATTTCCGCCTTTGCTTGTCTAGCCTCCTGCCGCCTTGCTCTTACATCTTGAATGCGCCCTATTAAATCTTTGGGTCTATTCTTTATCTCAATGGCTTTAGTTCTGGCTTGGTTAAATTGGTTAGTTAAATCCTGAACTTTTTTATCCTGGCTTTCGAATTTTAAAGCTGTGCTATCTGCCTGTCTTTGAAGTTCGCCATTACCGGTCATGCGCGCATAATAATCTTTTGTCTCATAATCCTCTTGTAATCGCTGGCGTTCTGCTAGCGTCTCTGTCAGCTGACGGCCTGTCTTTGCACTTTTGCCCTGAGAGAGTTTGTCAATTCGCTTAATTATCGGCTCACTAAGGCGCTGCGTAATTCTGCGTATTCCTTTTGCTTGCGGCGCTGTGGGTTTTTCGGCACTCCAAGCCTCATATGCCTGCTGAGTTTCTCTCTGAGTCTGTACTAATTTTGAAGTTAAATCCTGGACTTGCTGCTGGGCCCCTTCTATCTTTTGCTGATGGCTGTATAATACTTGGCCTGAAACACTGCCATAACCTGAGTCCTCGAGCTCCTCGGCTCTACGCAGGCCTTTCTGTAAACCATCTAAATCCCTTTTCGCTACATCTAACCCATCAGCAAAATAGCGGGAGGCATCAAGCTTTTGATGATAAGTGGCTAGCTTTACCGGATCGCGGGTTAAAGCGCTACGAATATCCGCTAACTCAATAGGCTTCATTTCTATCTCTGCTGCCAGTTTTGCTCGCTGTTCAACTGGTAAATTATCATGGATTCTCTGGCTTGCTGCTCTGGCTTGTTCATACTGATTATTTAAGTCCTCGACTGTATTGGCTTGACCTTCTCGCTGTAGAGCGAGTGATTGTCTCTCGCTGCGAAGTTGATTTATTTTTAGGGCAAGTTTATCGCTATGAGCGGATAAAGCGGGATGATTGAGATCATCAATCCACTCTTCTGCTGAAGCTAACTCTTTCTCTTTTAAAGCTACTCTTTTATCTTGTAAAGCCAGCCTGTCTTGTATATCTGCTAGTTTCTTTTGCTCGGGGCCTAACCGGACAATAGCATCAACCATAGCAGCATCGAATGGCTGTTGTTGCTGACGATATCTATTAATCCACCCTAATCTGGCCTCTTGAATAGAACGGGCTAAGTTCCGAAAGGGCTGGAGTAGTCTCTGAGCGCCCTTTGGTGATGGTGATTTTTCCATGCCCAAGGGATCAACTTCTCCTAGCGCCTCGTTTATTTTCGCTGTTGCCTCTTTTGCTTGCGCTTTTGCTACCCTATCTGCGCGGAATCTGGAGAACCATGACGGTTGTTTAGGAGTAGGGGTAGCGGAAGGAGGCGGATTTGGTGATTCTACTTGTGCCCTCTCTGTTGTTTGTCTGGTCTGCTGCTGGCTATCCGCTCTTCTATTAGGAGCCATCGTATCATGATCTCCTAGCGCCTCGTTTATTTTCGCTGTTGCCTCTTTTGCTTGCGCTTTTGCTACCCTATCTGCGCGGAATCTGGAGAACCATGACGGTTGTTTAGGAGTAGGGGTAGCGGAAGGATTAGGATTCACTGGCGCGCGTTGTGGTGGTTCCCTCGGTGCTTCTCTGGCCTGCTGCACCTGGGCTTGATGTAAGCTTTTTTCTTGTAAGCGAGCATCTTTTGCTACTTCCTTGGCAGTTATAGCTTGGGCCTTAGTAAATTCGCGTCGAAGAGGACGCGCATCTTCTCTTATTCCTTCGGCCTCTAATTTAGCTAATCGCGCCTGCTGCTTCGGTATTAACTGATTATATGTGCTTTGTTCCTTCTGTTTAGCTTGTGCTAATTCCGCTAGCTTAGTATCAACTATCCCCTGTCTCTTGGCTATTTCTGCCTTAATAAGGCTTATTTGTTCTTTCTGTTTAGCTTGCGCCTCGTTCTTCAGCTCAAAACCAAAATCTCCTTGCATAACTTCAAGATCGCCTTCTGAAGCACTAAGGTCCGCCTGCGCTTTTAGGACATGGTTCGTAAGGCCCCTTACATTATTTTTAAGCTCTAATAAGCCAGATAATTCTTTATTGCGAGCAAAAGGGAGAAAATTATTAAGGCGGGCTTTTAACCTAGAAGCTAACGGCTGTTTAGAAGTAGAGATAGCGGAAGGAGGAGTCATCGCATCATAATCTTGTAGTACCTTGTTTATTTCCTCTGTTTTCGCTTTTGCTTCTCTGGTCTGCTGTCTAGAAGTCAACTCATTCCATCTCTTATTAATTTCTCCCCTGGACTTGGTTAAACGTGCCTCTAAATCCTGGACCTTTGTTCTCTGTTCGTTCAACTGCTGATTAAGACTATATTCCTGCTCGGCTAACTTAGCCTGTATTTCTACGCCCGCCATTTCCTTATAAGAAGGCAGGAAACTTAGCTGTTGTTCTAAATCTCGCTGCTTGTTTTGTGCTTCGCTGAATTGCCTTTTGATATCGTCATATTCCTGTAGAGTTTGTCTATACTGGTTTATTTGTGGCTTATGGGTAATGGTTCTATTTAGAAAGACAAAGGCCCTTGTGCGCCAAGAAGAAGGATTATCGGAAGCGTTCGAAAAAGCGTTACGCATACCCACTAATTCCTTTACTTCCGCCTTGGCCTGCGCAGCCTCCCGTCTTCTTAATCTTAATAAATCTTTGTCTACTGCCATTGGATCAAATTCTTCTACTACCTCGCGTATTTTCGCCTTGACCTCTCTATCCTGCTGCTTACTTGGTCTGATTCCTTGAATACGCCGGGTTATACCTTGTATTGATCTACGGAATACGTCGGAGAGCTGTGATCGTAACGAAGGGGTGGTAGGAGGCTTGGGCGTATAGTCAAAATCTTCTTCTATCTGCTTTACCAGCTCAATTCGTTCCCTTGGAGAAAGAGATACGGGCTGTTTTACCGCCTCTACCCTGACTGGAGCCTCTACCTCTAACCGGCTAAGCCTCTGCCTCTCGATCTCTAACCGGCTAGCAACTTCTACCTTAGCAGGAGAAGTAGAGAGTAATCCTTCTGTTCTTCTTACTGGACTGAATAATGCGTGATCTAAATCTAATTCTTGTACTTTTAACCTTTGGGCGGAAAGCTGCATTCGAGGATTCAATCTATCCCAAACTCCTTGAGCTATTGTCCTAGCTATTTCTTTGTTTGCAAGCTGCTCTACCCGTTTCTGCTCCAGTCCCTCTATTTTCAGCTTAAGCTCAGCTACTCTTGCCTCCATCTTATAACTAACCATCTGCTCCAGCTCATTCTGAGCGAATTTAAGGTCTTGTTCTACATTCCATACAGCCCAATCAGCACTTGTAAATTTACCATTAGCTTGTCTATACTCCTCCATCAATGCTCTACGATCTGTAATAACTACGCCTTTCTGGCTCATTTCTAAACTACCACCAAGAGTGGAATATTCAGCATATTTGCCCGCGGGTACAAATAAGTTCAACCACTTCAATCTTTCGCCTGCCGTATTAGCTGCTTCTCTGGCTCTTTCTGCCTCGGTTCTTAATACCTCAACCACACTCTGTTGTTCATTTATTTTTTGGGTAAGATCGCTGGCGCCCATGCCGAACTGAGCCCGTATATCTTGTTCTGCTTCTAAACCTCTCAGTACTAGTTCTGCTTTCTCTGAAGTAAGAGAAATATCTCTATGGTCTTGGCTGATGCGTTCCGCGGAAATTTGTGCGGCACGGACCAATACTCTCTGCTCTAGAGGGCTTAAGTTATTGTATGCCTGCCGTGCTCTTTCACTCGCCTTGTCCGAATCGGCAACAGCCTTATCTGCTAGCCGGCCAGAAACATCAGTTCGTTGACGTAATCCAGAGACTAATCTAGAATCAATAGCCTCGGCATAAGCTTCGGTACCTGCGTCGCTGGCGTGCTCTTGTGATAACCGTCTAGCAGCTTTTGTAGATTCTATAGCTTCATTCTGTGATGCTATAAAATTCTCTATACCATAACTAGTGGGTCCGTCAGGGCCAAAAACAATGTTTTCCTTCCCTCGCCCTTGCCTTCCTGAGCCAAAGGAAGGCATCATAAAGAAAGGCATCCACTTGCCGTAAGATTTTACTCCTTCGGGAATATAGCCGCCATAGCGGAAATAAGTCTCATCTGGCTTTAGGATAAACTGGAAATTTGGCTTTGTATGGGTATAGTTGATGGCGAGATTATCGAAAATATCTATTGTGGAATCAAGAAAAGTAACCACAAATGGCATAACTACAGTAGTTTGTAAAGTAGTTTGGAATAAGCTATTTCGGGATATTCGGCTTGCCAGGCCTGCCACCCCGTTTGCCGTCCATCGTGCTCCGGTTGCCAGTGGCTTTAATTTTGAAAGTAGCCCTCCTACTCTTGCGGGCTGATTAATTACGCGGTCAGTAAGAGGGGGTTCGGCTGTGGCCGATTCGGCCGTATTCTGAAACTGGAAGAGATTAATCATCGGCTTCATCCAGAGACCGGAACGCGGGCCCATAATTGCACTATCGAGATAGTCATTAAATGTTAGGGTAGAAAATGTTAACTTACTATCTGGAGACGTTGAATTATAGCCTCCCTTTTTCACATATGTCCAAGGTTTATGCCAACTCGCTTTATTTAGCGCTGCTTGGGTGTTCGCATCCGGGCTGGCTTGGCTTTTATAATAACCGCCGTTTACCTTAGCAGTCTCCCATAATCCACCACCAGCAGTAAATGCCGGCGATATGTATACCCATGTTTTGGCGCCCTCTAGCGCTTCCTCATAAAGAAGGCGCGGCCCGCCAACTACTTCAGACACAACTTTGCCATCAGCCAGGCGGCGCTCTAAAGTCGCATCTGCCGAGCCATACTTTTTTAATGTTCCCAGGGTATTTTTCCCTTGCAGATTTAAATACGTGCTGGTAAGCCCTCCTAAGACAAAAGAGCCTATGCTATCCGCAGCCATCCTTCTCCAGCGGTTGTCTCCTTTACCTATATAATCTCCTTTTATTAAGTTTACTCCGGTGACTGCGGCCATTCCTACTACGCCGCCATAGGCAAACTTTTTAATCGCCAGAGGAGCCCGCTGAATAAAACTTGGTTTCAGTGCGGTTTTCTGTAACAAGCTTTCTTCAGCTTCAGCTGGAGCAAATAGACCTCTTCCTGTCCAGGTCTGTACTGTCTGCAACCAGCGTGGCCCTACTGCTTCAGTATATGCCCAGCCTGCGCCGAAACCAATCACTGCGCCGCGGGCATAATTCCAGGGATTAGTATAATTATCCTTCAATTTCTGGCCAAAGGTCTTCTCTCCGGGTGTTTCTAATCCTAAAATTGTCGCGACAAAAGGAAAGGCGATGGTACCACCAGCAGTATATCTGGCTACCTGAGACCCAATTAACTGTTTCACTACTGGTGCCCTGCTTATATATGAAATAGGACGGATGACCGTAGAATTTATTAAAGGGATTTTTTGCGCCGCGGAAAGCAAGCGCGCACTCGTACCAGAAATAAGCTTAGAATTAGCTATGAATGAAGCACCACCAAAAAGAACACCAAAGGCAGCGCCAGCCTTGAGGCCACCGGTGTATTGCGTTAACATACTGCCAAAGGTAGGTGCTTTATGAGAAAAGATAGCATCCTGCGCCATACCGGTGTAAAGATAAACATTCCCCCACAAAATCGACTGGGAAGCGACAATACTCCAAAGCCTACCTGATGAATTTAGCAATGCCACCCCTGCCGACGTCTTCCCTCCCAAATTACTAATCGGTCCGCCTAACCCACCAATTGCGCCGGTTCCTAAAGCAAAGGCATTGGCTCTCAAGTCTGTATTCGGCTTACCGGTAGCCATTTTACTTACTCCTTGCATTAATGCTTCGCCGATGATTGCACCTCTAATCATGTTCATTCCTAGTATCGCAGCCCGAGTCTGTAAGGACAAGGCGGATGCGCCTTGACCAAGGGCTGCATTACTTATTCCGGCTGTACCAAGTGACGAAAGGCTTCCCACAGCAGAGACACCAGTGCCAACGCCAATTCCCACTAAAACAGGCTTGATCAGTTCAAAATTATTGGGATTAGAGGGGTTACTATAACCAAACATCCTGCCTACGCTATTTTGCGATACGCCGGTGGGATTAATTGTTTGGTAATCCATCCAAGCCATATCCGCACCAAGGGCCGCTGCACCAGCTGGTAGAGCCAGCGACGAGAGAGTCAAGGAGGCACCTCCGGTAGGAATAGCTAAGATGATCCCTGCAGCCATTGCCGCTACCCCCACTGTCGTCTTCCAATGGCCTTGCTGATACTGATTAACGTACATGCGGTCGTGGTAGACGGATTTTTGCCAGAAATTCGCAAATGACCCGGATTTTGTCGTGGTAAACCAATCTGTGAATCTGCTTGCGCCATGGACTAAAGAAGCCTGTGCCGCATCGACCTTAGTTACCGCCGAGCTATAAGTTGATTTCTGGATTAAAGCATAACCGGTAAACTGTTCCAGGAATTTCTCCCGCGGCAGAAAACTAGTTTCCTGATCATAGCTCTTTTCAGAAAAATAAACATTTTTCTGATCAATATTATGTACATAGATAAAATGGTTATAGCCAACATGGGCCACAAAAGGCAAGAGTGACTTTACGGAATCATCAGCGAATTGTTCGGGTGAAATCTTGACCGCTACAGCCTCTACCCCTAATGAATCAGCTACTTTATTTAAGGCAAAAAGCGAGGTCTTTAGCTGCCCTTTAAATTCTTTGAAATTACCGCTGAGCAAATCCACCATAATCACCCGCAAGGCTAATTCCTCAAGGGTGATTCCTATCCCATTCTTTTTCAGTAGGTTATGTAACGCATAAACTCCGCAGTAATTATCAATTTGCGCTTCGGGGTCTTTAAACCAGGCACAAATCTTTTTAATCTGATTAGGGGTAAGATAAAGACTGGCTTTTTCCTGAAGGAGCGCATCCCTGTTGGTGATCAGGGTGCCACCCGGCAGATTATCCGCAAAATTCAGGCCGCGTTCAAAAAATCTGATTAGGGCATTAGTAGGTGGCTGGTTTGACGAAATTTCCTGCTTAGGCTTACCTAAATTACTAATGAATTCTAATAAACTAATAGTTGACCTTAAGCCAACTTCTATCGCGGTTTTAAGAAGCGAGGATAACTGATTAGAATGAGGCCTTGACCCAGAAGAAGATTCTGTCTTTTGGGCTTCAGGAACTTCCGCAAGGTTCAGGGGCTGGGCATCCACCACTAAATTGGGAGCAATCTCCACACTTTGCAGTGGTTTATTGGCCAGGTAATTCAATGAACGGCGGGCATTTTCGGAAACAAAATTCGCCATATACCCGGCCTGGCCTGTTCCAAGATAAAAACGTGGCGCCCATAGGACGCTGGGATCATATCCCATTGCCCATGCCGCCTGCTCGGGGACAAAAACAGCCACCACTAGAAAGGCAACTGCTCTTATCCAGGCCTTGAACCTTGGTTTCTCTGGTTGTCTAATCTCTTCTTCCAACGCCTGAGCGAGGCTTTCGGCAACCTGGCTTTCCCACTTGCGTGGGCCCTAGGCTTTGCGCCCCCAGCGCTTTTTTCTGCTGGGTTTGCCCTTTCGCTGCCCTTTTCTGTTTAAAACTTCACCATTCCACCTCTGGTGAACTGAATCAATATCGGCCCGGCGACAATAATCAAAACCACCGGCAAAATAAAAAATAACAACGGTAACAAAAGCTTGATCGGCGCCTTTAAAGCCGCCTCTTCTCCTCTTTGAAAACGGCGGATACGGATCTCCTCAGATTGCATCTTTAAGGCCTCGCCAATGGGTGTACCCATGCGGTCTGCCTGAAGAAGGGTACGCACAAAAGAGATCATTTCCGCGCTATTGACCCGGCTGGATAAATTCTTCAGCGCTTCCCGACGCGAACTACCCATCTGAATCTCGCGCACCATCACCTTAAGCTCCTCTATCAGCTCACAGGCGTGAAATTCCTGAGTCACCCTGTTGACTGCCACCATAAAATCAAGGCCTGCGCCGACGCAGATATTTAAGAGATCAATGATATGCGGCAAGTTTCTTAAAATCGCCGTCTGTCTTTTTTTAATCTGGTTTTTCACCCATAAATCAGGGAAGACGTATCCGATAAATAAAGCCAGAAGCGTCAGTAATGGCCTGCTCCTTAAGAAAGTAAAAGCCAGAATCGGCAAAGAAATCATCAGTAAAAGTTTGAGCGCCAATAATTGGCCGGCATTAATCGGCCTGCCTGCGGTAGTTAATCTGCGTCTTAAATTATCGATAAAAGGACTGCTGCCTTTTCTTGCGATTAAACGGTCGATTAGGCGGTCAGGAAGGCTAAAAATCTTGACCAATATGCCGGGCTCTCCGGTAATTTCCGCAGGAAGATGCACTTCCTGCACTAGCTTCTGCCGGGAAAACTGATAAGCAATCAGCCCGATGCTCATAAAAAACATAAGATAAATAGCCATTACAGGTTCCATTTTAGACCTCAACCTTGCTGAATTTCCGAATCAAGACTATCCCGATGCCCTCGGAAATAAATGCCCAATACAAAAGCATTTGCCCCATTTTATCGTTTAATAAGATATTAATGTTCTCCGGATTGACCTGATGCACAAACGCGGCAAAGGCAACCGGTAAGATCATCATAATATAACCCTGCAGCCGGCCCTGAACCGTCAAGGTCCTGACCCTGTCTTCGAGTTTCTTTTTATCTCTCATGGTAGTGACTAACTGTTCAAAAATCTCTGTTAAGTTCCCGCCGGTCTCGCGGGCGATATTCACCGCAGTGACAATTAATTCTATGTCTTCCAGCGGCATTCTTTTTTTCAGATGCAGGAGACAATCTTCAAACGACACCCCCATTTTATTTTCCTTGATCACTAACGCGAATTCTTCGCTTAAGGGCGCAGGCATTTCGTCAGCTAAGACCTCAAAGGCCTGATTCAGGCTTAAACCGGCGCGCAAGGAACTGGAGAGTAACATCAGGCCATCTACGAGCTGGTTGTGAAATCTGTCCTGCCTCAATAAATACATCTGCTTGATGATCATTTTTGGCGCTATCAAACCCAAGGCTAAACCCACTGCCAAACCAATAGGATGCCTGGTGAAGATAAATCCCAGCGCCGCCAAACACAAAGGCGTAGCCATAAAGATCATCAACACGCGCTGCCTTTCGCTGAAAACAAACATCTGGTCCAGCTGTTTGGCCACTTTTTCCATCCTGCCCTGTTGTGATTTATAATATATACCTACTAAATAGGGGATACCTTTATAGGCTAAATAGCTGATTGAACCAAAACCCAGTAAGATAATCAGGTTTTCTAACATTAGTGCTCCCATAATATCGGGTCAGTGGCCTTGGCTTGCCTGCCGAAACCAAAGACATCACCGGCCTGACGCCAACGCCCTGATATGCCTCTTTTCAGATAAATCGATAACCCTATTAGCGCCCCCGTTAATATGGCCACCAGTGCGCAATATTCAATGATACTTACCGCTTTCAGCAATGCTTTATGTCTCATTCTGTCTCCCACGACTGAATAGTAGCATTACAGGAAGTCGCATTACAATTTACCGGTATCTTGCCTAACCCGGTCTCTTCTTTTTTAGACCCATAGTGCGCCCATGATTCTACCGTAGTAGTCATATTCCAATCCAGGAAATTAGAAAACATACCCGGCCATCCGGCTACCTGCGGCTCATCATCCCAGCGGGAAATCCACATATGGAGCACCCCGTGATGCGCCCTGACTCTCACGCATTTAGTAAAGACGCCCAAGGGTCCGGATCCGCTATAATGTTGCAAATAAGGCACGCGAAAAGGAGTTCCGGCACTTGTCAACACCTCCATTTTAATGCGTACTTCGTGCTTACCCCTGGTATCTTCCCAGGGATAAGCGTATGCTGTGCTATTACCTATTGCTGCGGCAGCAAGATTTGCCTGTGGTATAAAGGTATTAACCAAATAGTTGTTAAAATCAATGGTGCGGTTGCGGAAGTCACTAATTACGCTGATTGCCGGAAGAATCTGACTGGTAGTATTATCACCTAGAGTATTAAGGAAAGTACAGCAAGTATTACAGCAGTCAGTGGCCGTAACATTAGGAGCAGTGCAGGGTGTTTGATTACAAAGTAAGCACTTAGTCTTCCAATCGCCGCAGCAAGTACCCCCCCACATATCATCCGCGCCTGTTGTTACATTCTGATGGCAAGGAGAAGCACCACAGATATAGGTAGCGTTAGTAGTGTTGATACCGCTACCGCAATCCACCCATTCATGGACCCCGCAATTACTTACACAGTTCTGTATTGTGGTTTCTGCAGAGTTTAAGTTAGCCAGCCAGCTATCCGCAGTCCCTACCCACCCTTGTAAGATATTAAGCCAAGTATCAATTATTTCTCGAGACCACTGATTAAAGGAAGTTTTCAGCATATCATAATCTGTGGATAATATGTCCCAGGTAAAAAGCTGAAAATCTTGCGTCTCATTAAACAGCCTTTCTATTTCATCGTTCGGATCGTTAGGATCAAAGGTAATATTATACATTGAGATGGGAACACTATATCCTGCTGCTGGAACGCTATTTAACCGAACAACCAGAGGGACGAGTTTATCTTCTAGCCATTCGGCGAATGACAAAGGATAATTGGTGGTGTTATTCATTAAAAGAATACCGTTTTCATACACCGGAACTACTACTTGTTCTAGTTTTGCGCGGTGCGGGTTAATACAATCTCTTGCCCCTCTTAAAAACCCGCTGAAGTTGCCATAATCGGTGGCACTGCAGGTAGTATTAAAATCCAGTAAGCGCTGGTTCAGGTCAACAATGAGAGTATAATTATCCGCGGTAATACTACGTAATCTTCTGTAATATTCGCTGACTGACCTAAGGATCGTATCATTTGTCAGGCCGTCATGGTCATCATCATTAGTATCCTGCGTGGAATTAAAATCATCAATGCAGGAAAAGGCTGCGCTTCTGATCGCTGACTCCATTAATGCTTTCTCCGCACTCATCATTTTAAAATACTTATCCATATTTTCAAATTGCATGGGTTGATCAAGCACTGCAGACTTAAAATATATAAACCCAACCACTCCTGTCGCCATCGCCAAAGTAGTCGCAAGCTGCATCACCGTTATTGCCAAAACTGAAGTGCCGAGGCCACCGCTAAAAAAAGTAAACACAAGACTGGCGGCAACTAAAATCAGCCCGATTATTAAGTCCCAGTTTTTACTGCATTTTTCGTGTAGGCCGCCGACATAATCCTCGGATAGCTTATGGCCAATACTACTTAGCTGAGAGGCAACGGTTAACAGCGCTCCGTCCGCAGCATTAACCATGACTGTCCTCTTCATGGCCGCCTTACGCATATTTAAACCAAGCACAACAAAGATAAAAATCACCCCGATGATTAAAGTAATAATAGTCAGGGTTTGGCCTTCGGTTACCATATTCTTATGCATCTTGCGCCAATACATTGTGCCTCCCCTGATAATTAAGGAGTATTATTAAATATATTCTTACTTAAAATATCCAGCCTTCTTGCCGGACCGTAGCCCAGCGTGCCGGGATTTCCGCCTGTTGCCGTATTATTATGATCCATAGGGCTGGTCCCTGCTTCTACCCGGGTGGCCTCATAGGCTAACTGACGCCTCAATATCCCACCGTTAAACCAGACAAAGAGGCGGGTAGCCAAGACTAGAAAAAGTAAAAGCAGCATAAAAGCAAGGGTAAATTCCATCGTCGCCTGCCCCCTCTTAAAGCAATCCTTATTTAGGTGTTGACCAAGTAAATGTTTTATCATAACCTGCGCCACTACCAACGCCATCTGAATGTATCTGTTTGGATATCTCATACCCCGTATTAGGATCGATAACTCTTTCTTGCCATCTTATGGTGCGGCCAATAGAAGATCCCTGCTCAGATACTGTTGTCGTAGTATTAATAAAGCCGGCGGTTTCGTTTTTAGTCAGGCTTCCTGTATGATTGATTTGTTGTTGATAGCCAGGCGCCAGCCCTAAATTGCTATCATCATCACTCATCTGTCCATTATCTCTGTCCAGCACTATAAAAGCGGTAATATTTTGGTCCTTTAGGCCTTCTACGGTCACAATCTGCTCTTCCTTGCCGTCCCCGTCAACATCAGCATCGCTAAAGAATTGTAATCTTCCGGTAGCATCATAGTAGCTGGCAAGCGCTTTTGGAGGGTCAACCACCCCCGGCGGAACATCTTGGATATAAACCTTAGCATCACCATAGTTAAGCGTAACGTTATACCAATATACCGGCGGAGTGCCATGTCCTTGTAGATCAAGTTCGCGAATAACGATAGGTGCGGAAGACTGAGTGGAATTAATTTTAGTAAAACTAGCAGTGGTATAGCTTAATTCTTTATCCACTCCCGGGTTGCTATCTGTCGATACATTAGCGATGGTATTACCATTCATCATATAAAAAGTTTTGGGTTGGTAAGCGATAATGGGCTGGGAAGCTGAATCCAGATAACTCAGTGTTAAGTTGTCAGACCAGGTCGCACTCTCCCGCCGCGAAAACTGGCTGCGCGAAGCCAGCCCATAGGCATTATCCGGGCTGATCATACGCCGGTCATCCAATGCCGTCAAAACGACTGTACCGCTGGGGCCCAGTTCATTGCTGGTCTGATTATATGCCAGGCCCATTGCCCGGCGAAAAGTACTCATAAACACTTCCTGCTGGTAATTTGCTTGCAGGCCATAGTTGATTAAAATCCCTAAGCAGAATATAAGAATCGTGCCTAAGGTAGCTAATTCTATTAATGCCTGGCCTTTTAGGTTAAAATAATGCCTATTCATAGAGTTTTTCATCGCTAAAATTACCGGTTTTTTCCGAGCTATTATACTGTTGAGTTTCTAGTGTAGTTCCAGTGCGGTTAAATATTGTGACCTCTCCCGTACCTATCGTCACATTAGTTGCATTGGTAATATTCACTAAAAGCGGGTCTACGAAGATGGTAAAATTTTCCGTCACATTTTGAGTCATAAAACCAGTGGTAGTGTTGGCAGAATACTGCTCTCCGATAGAATCGGCAGCTTCTCGTAATCTTCCCTGTATGCCGCGCTTGATATAAATATTCATTGCCACCAATGCGGCGCCAAGAAATAAGGCAATCGCCGCGTATTCCAAAGAAGACTGCGCGCTCCTTCTTGCCTTAGTGTTACTTTTGAGTGTTAACGCTGTCTTCATTTGCCACCCCCGGCTTGCTGGACACATCGAGATTTAATTTATCCACAGCCTCATGATACCTGCCTTCATCTAATATACCGTATGAGGTCTCGTTGGTGGTGGTACTCCCTTCTGGCAAGGTTTTAATCTGGCCTTGGCCTAACGTATAAATATATATAGTCCGATCACCCATAATAGTATATTTACTTTTGTGGTCATAGCCGTAATGGCTCTTTACCGCTGCTTCTACCTGTCTTTTTACTTCCCCCCCGCTTACCCCCCCACCAACGGGTTCGCGCTGGGAGCCCATGTCATCAGCTACGATTTTTATAATCCCCTGGATTCCGCGTTTAAAATAAGTCTGCATCGCAATTAGGGCAACGGTCACAATCCCCAGTATCAACACATACTCCACCAAATTGTGCGCTGCTTCTTTTTTCCTCTTTTCTAATCTCAATATACTGCTCCATCTTTTTTACGGGTCGTCGTAGCTAGAAATACCTGAGGCCTTCCAGGTTTCTCCGGCAGGAAACTCCTTTCCTGCCGCGCCGCCCGGAGAAAGCGTCACATTCACCTTGCTTTGTTCAGAACTCATAATGTACACTCTCCGATAGTAAGGCTCATACTGAGGCAGAGCGCCGGGTACTTGCGCAGTCATATTATCCACGGTGTCTTTATAGCGCCCCTGGAGACCACGCTTGATATAAGTTTGCATCCCTAGGCAGGCCGCTAAAATTATGGCCAGGCAAATACTGTACTCGGTTATCCCTTGCCCCCGTGGTCTCCTGTTCATCTTTTTTACCAAGCCGCGATATTTTCTGAAGCCTTAACCGTGACGTTTTCGCCAGTGCCTTGTTCCCCCCCGCTTCCAGTTTGATAACCCATATGAATTTGAGTCCCGTTGACATCCGTATATTCGTAAGTAGAGCCTCCGGTTCTATTAGTGCTACGAAACATTGCTGTTTTATTCGCTTCAAACTGCTTGCCAATATCATCAGTGGAGCGGCGCAATCTATTCTCCATGCCGCGCTTCATATAAATCTGCATCGCAAAAAGCGCCGCTGCTACTACGGCAATGATTAATGCGTATTCCATGGTACTCTGGCCCCTTCTTTTACTGATCATTTAAAAATTCACCTCCTTAAGCAATTTGTGCTGTTAAAATGTTATTGTTTCGTATAACCGTACCCTTGCGTGTCGTTTAGTGCTGCTGGTATGGTTTCTCTCTTAAACCCTTGATTTACTGTCCCGCCCGCAGCCATATTAAAGCTAGTAGAATCCTCTAGGGTGTTACTGTGCATCGATCTGCTAAAATCTTTCGGCTCAAATTGCTGTGAGGCGTTTACGGTTGTTAATGTACCATTCCAGCTAGCACTGTTATCATCAGTCCCGAAAATACCTTGTGCCGCCTGCACAATCCTATCTGACTCATCTTTTACTCTGCCCTGCCAACCTCTTTTGACATAGGTCTGTATTCCAATCGCGGCCGCAATCACTAACGCGATCAGGATGGCGTATTCTGCGGCATTCTGGCCCTTTTTATTGATTAATCTCATCTGTTTCCACCTCCTCTTCAAAAAAATTATTTTTCCGGCTTATCCCCTACTTTAAGGTGTATTATTCCATAGATGCTCGTTATCAAAACCGGTATTTATTACTTCCGCGCCAACTCCGGTAGCTGACACCGTTATGTTTTTAGGCACATCAACATACGTCACTGTTGTCTTGCCGTACTCATTTGCCTCTGTGGTAGAAAAATTCCCGATCTGTGTGGTTGTCACGTTAGAAGTAACATTGCCGGCAGCATACTGGCCGCCTTGGCCCATATCATCTATGGACTCGCGTAACTTTCCTTCTACGCCGCGCCGCATATAATGCTGCATCGCTAGGAATGCGGCCACCACTACGGCGATAATCAACGCGTATTCTAATGTGCTCTGGCCCTTTCTCTTTTTAACCATCTATCATTCACCTCCTTTTATTTCACTTCCAACCTTCCCGTATTTTACTCTGGCAGCGCACCTTTGTCGCCTCCTATAGTATAATTACCTGTCCCGTTGATCTGTTGATACTGAGCAGAGGTGCTTACTCTATTGCCGATAGTGCGATTGATTCCGCCACCTACCTTTGTCTCTTCAGAATCTGTATAGCCCTGTTGAGTAGAATTAGATTTAGTCTGCAGATAATATGGTTCGTATTGGGCTGTGGGAGTACCCGCCACCATATCAGGTCTTTGCAGTTTATCTACGCCAAATTTTACACCCCCCTGAAAACCCCGCTTCACATAAGTCTGCATGGCAATCGCCCCGGCGATAATCAGAGCAATCAAGATAGCATATTCTGCAGTATTCTGGCCCTTTTTATTGCACATTTTCCCTTCACCTCCTCTATTAATTAGCGAAAAATAATTGCGCATTCTTTTTAATCGTATTACTGCAAATTCTGAATCCTCGACGCAGATGAATTTATGGTATCCATCGTGCCCTTAAGCGCATTACCTATTCCCGGCTTAATCACGGTTGAAGCGGCTAAAACTATGGCTGCGACAATCGCGGATAAAACAATCACGTACTCCAAAATACTCTGGCCCTTTTTTCTATACATTTCTTTTCACCTCCTTTTTTAAGCTAAATTTTTGCTACGGTTCAGCATTAATCTGGTCCTCGATCTGTTTAAAATTCGCCTGCACTGATCTTTGTAAATAAAGGTGCATTGCCGTAAAAGCTGCGGCCACCACGGCGATTAATACTGCGTATTCAATAATGCTCTGTGCTCTTTTCATGGTAGTGTGAGATTGATTAACGCCGTATTACCATAATTAAATCCCATTGCCGCTACTCCGCCATCTACTGCTGCTTTAGCCATTTCTTTTGCTCCGTCAGGATCTGTTGGGTTTTGCTTTTGAAAAAAACCGCTCTCTCTGAAAAATAAAATGACCGCTAATACAGCGGTCGTTAAAATAAAATATTCGAAGATTGCCTGGCCCATTTTATTAATCTTTTTAAAAGTCATTTTAAACTCCCTAAATAAAAAAATCAGGCTACCGTTTCGGCAGCCCGATGCATATATATTTATGATACCTCACCCGTGGCTTTGCTACCCTCTCTTTATTTACTTTCACTAAGAGGGCAACCTTTTCGTTCGGCACCTAAACTATAACATATAGTTAGAGCTTTTGTCAAGGGTAAAATTTATCGGGAAGTAACCGTTTTCTCGTCTTGTAGTTTAACCAGGGGGCTGATCCAGATTTGTTCGCCTTCGGGGGTAAAAATCTCAGCCCTATTGACCCTCTGCGCAGCATAAGAGAAGTCTTCCTGCCAGACTACGTCATTTTTCCAGGAAAAGGGGGTGGGGTAAAACAGCTGAATGCGTAATAAATTCTGCCTTTTTTCAATTTGTGCGGACAAACGATAAAAGCGCTCTTTCATGGAAGAAAAGTCTAAAATCTTATAGATTGAGGGAAAAAAATTCACCTGCACATAGGCATTAAGCCGCAAGAGGGCCTCTTTATGTAACTCCTTTATTTCATTGATTTTACGCACAAAAACCTTGTTTATTAGTCGGCTATTTAGCTCGTTTAGAGAAATCTGGACTAATTGCGCTGAATATCGTTCTAAATTAGCAGGAAGAGCCTCCTTTCCCATAATTAGCCATAAGCTCTTTTTATTATTAAAAATAGGGAAATAAACCATGGCCTCAATCGCCTCTTGTAGCTGTTTAAGTGGCATGCTGGGGAATAAGGAAGCCGAATATTCAGCAAGTTGAGCAGTTAAGGCAAGTTTAAGATCAGCCGCCTTTAGAAAAAAGCACCCACCATTTTCCAAAAATTCCACCTCTTTTCTCGCGATTTTGGTTTCCAGAGGCGGATGAACAATAGACGCCTTTTTTGGACCTTTCCTCCCCACCGGGGCACTTAGTTTATTTTCTTTTAAAACCGAATTAATTAAAGATTTTGATAAAGATACTTGAAAATGTTCTTTTATTAAAGAAACAAAGATCCGGCAAGAAAGGTCGGGTTGCAATTCCTTTTGCCGGACAATATATTCCTTTATTTCTTCATTTAATTTGTAATTTTTAGCCATTTTCTAAATTGGACATTGAATTGGACATTGAATTTAAAATTGGACATTAATTCTAATTAGAATATACCATAATTTTGAAATTTTGCAAGCCTTTTCTTAACAGAGACGCTTTCCAAGCTAATCGGGAAACTGTACCCCTGTTTAATCTCCAGCAAGTTTTTCAGGTTTTTATGTTAGAAATTGCCTACCTCTACGTCTATTGAGTTAAGAAAGGAGGTGGTATAAAATGCCTACAGGACCAAGATTATTGTTAGAACACGCTTGCTACCATGTTACAACCAGAGGCAACCAGAAACAGAGAGTTTTTTTGGATGAAGAAGACTACCAAGTCTACCTATTTAAATTAAGAAAATACAAAACTCAGCATGGATTTATGCTCTACGGTTTCTGCCTTATGCCTAACCACGTTCACCTTATAGGAGAACCAAAGGCAAAAAGAAACTTGGCCAAATTCATGCAAGGGCTGAACCGTTCCTATACAGCCTATTTCAACAAAAAATATCAAAAAGTTGGCTATTTATGGCAAGGTAGGTTTAGAAGTAAAGTTATCGCTAAGGATGACTATCTAATCGATTGCATACAATACGTAGAATTAAACCCGATTAGGGCTGATTTAATTAAAGCTCCTGGTAATTACCAATGGAGCAGCCATAAAGAAAGAACACTTTCTAACAGCACAGTTAATAACTTACTTAACGAGCTGCATCTTTAAGCTAGGGGTACAGTTTCCCGATTGGCGCCAAGACAGTTTCCGCTTTAGCTTGGAAAGCGTCTCTAATATAGGTAAGGGGGGGTTGTTATTATGGAGTGATTTGAATCGTATCACCTGGCTGGGTATTGGTCAGCTGGATAGTCGCTTCGGGCAGTTCGATCACTGAAATGGACTGAAAATAAGGGGGGCTGAATCGAAACGGTTTAAAAGAAGGCAGAACAGCAACTACTTTACCGGACTCATCTAAAAATAAAACGTCTATGCTAAAACGCATAAATAAAGAGTGGATACAATTAGAGGGCCGTAGAATCAGGGCTTCGCCTTTATTTAAAGACTTGCGATCAAGTAGGCCAACCAATCTCTTAAAAAAAGTGCCTGCCATTTCTGCCTGATTAGCCAGAAGTACCCCTTTTGTAGTATTGATTACTTTCATTAAGGTATGAAAATATCTTTAGATAAAGGAACCCCGCGCTTCTGGAATTCTTCAAAAAAGGTGGGTAGAGTGCCTGTGGGACGAAACTCTCCGTGGATTTTACCTTGCGGGTCAACTTCGGTTTGGGAAAAAATAAAAATGTCCTCTAACCCAATATGTATTTCATCTAACATACCTTTTACTTCCGTGATCTGTAAAACTTTTCTTGAGCCGTCAGAAAGACGGGCCGTATGCACGATCATGTCGATGGCTGAGGCAATCATCTCGCGGATAGCCCTAAGCGGTATTTCTATACCGCTCATCAGGATTAGAGAGTCAATGCGGGCTAAGACATCTTGAGTGGAATTAGCGTGTAAGGTAGTCATCGAGCCGTCGTGGCCGGTATTCATCGCCTGAAGCATATCCAAAGTCTCGGCGCCCCGGCATTCTCCGATAATAATCCGGTCCGGCCGCATACGCAGGGAATTGCGGAATAAATCGCGCATCGTGATCGCGCCTCTACCCTCGATATTAGCCAGTCGGGATTCCAGCCTGACACAATGCTGATGATGCAGTTTTAACTCTGCGGCATCCTCAATAGTAATAATCCGTTCGCTATCGGCAATAAATTCAGAAAGGATATTTAACACCGTGGTCTTTCCGGAACCGGTTCCTCCGGAAACAATGATATTTTTACGCGATAAAACGCAGGCCTTTAAGAATTCCTCCATTCTCTTATCGAGTGTGCCTAATTTTTCTAAGTCGTGAATTCTTAGCCGTTCACTGCCAAATTTGCGGATAGTCAAAGTGGGGCCGGTAAGAGAAAGCGGCGGGATAATCGCGTTCACCCGCGAACCATCAGGGAGGCGGCCATCCACCATCGGCACAGACTCGTCTATCCTTCTACCCAGCGGCGCGATAATGCGTTCAATGATCTGACGCACCTGCTCGTTGGAAACAAAGCGTTTAGCAGCAGGCTGCAGCTTTCCTTCTTTTTCCAAGAAAATCTGGTCTTTGTTATTCACCAATATATCGGTAATTCCGGGGTCATTAATCAAATCCTCAAGAGGGCCCAGCCCTAAAGCTTCATCAGTGATTTCTTTCACCAAGCGCTCCCGCTCCTCGCGCGAAGTAATCAAAATCCTTGCTTCTGCCTCTTCCGTCAACGCCTTGTTAATCGCTTTTATGGTCTTCTGGCGTAAGTCGCCAATTTTTGCTAAGTCTCCGGCCACGCGATCTAAACGCCGCAAATCCAGCTCTTGAATAATGCGCTGATGGATTTTCGCTTTTAATTCGTCGATTTTATCCTCGTGAGTAGGCTTTTTCGCCTCTTGAGGCTTTTCTTTTGCCATTCCCTTTTCAAAAGAGATGGTCTCTTCTTTTAAAAATCCTGCCTCACGCACCGGCGCTATAGCCCCTCTTAGCTCGGGAGAAGAGATATAAATTTCGGATTGGGTAATCAAAACATCGCCTAATTTATATAACGCTGCGCTTACCCGGGAACGCGGGCTGTCTAAAACCACGGGGATACGGCTGTTTAAGGCAGTACCTACTATTCTTCCTTCTGAAGGGATCTGCGCGATGATCTCGCAAGGTAGGGCCGTCTTTACTTCACGCCAGGCCACTCCTCCTAAGCTTTCTGCCCGGTTTAAAACTACTTTTATCATCGAAAGCGGGAAAAATAAGGACTGTAGGATATCGACGGATTCCTTTACCTGATAAACGGAAAGCAGATCAGGATTGACAACCAACAAAATCAAATTCGTCTGGTCTAAAACGGAAACTAAGGTATCACAAAAAGTCTTGCCTGCATCAGCAATAATGAATTCGTATTCCTGGCTCAAATCTTTCAGCACATAGGAAAGAAAGTCGCCTTTTATCAGTGGCTTCTCTCTCAAATTTAAAATTAGCGGCAGAAAATCCAGGTTGCTTAAGGGATGCTTGACGATATATTCGCGCAGGTGGGTTAAAGAATATTTGCCTTGCTGCCAATCAGCAGCAATCTCCGCTAAGGCCTTAGTGGGCTTTAAATCCAGGATCTTAGCGGTATCTCCGGGAATTTGCAGGTCTATATCCAGAAGGATGGTTTTTTTATTTTTGAGTCTTTCGGCAAGGATTACGGCGAGGTTAGTGGCAATAAATGTTCTACCCACCCCCCCTTTTGGGCTAAAAACAGATATGATTTGCGCCATTATTTATTTTTTTAAATTATAAACTATCGGAATTTCTATCCAGAGCTCATGCTGATTGATTCCCGACGGAAAGGATGAAAAAGGCGCAACTTGTTTCACGGTCTTAAGCGTATTCTCATCAAGTACGGCAAACCCGGAAGATTGCGTAATCTTGACATCTAAGAGTTGGCCTGTGGAATCAATGTTCAGGCTTAATCTCATTACCCCCTCTAAGCGTCCTTGAGAAGCTGCCCAGGGGTAAACCAGATTATCCTTGATGTGCTTGGTTACCATTTGGGTATATCTGGCTACAAGAGTTGATGTTTCCTCTTGAGGAAGAGCGGAGACGGGCGCTATTTCTTTGGTCCTAGGAAATGCCTCTACGGCCTTTATCTGTTCTCCCTCTTTAGGAATCTCACTCTCTTCTTTTTTGAGAATTTTGGGGGTAAGCGTAATAAATAACTCTGTGTCTCCTAATGCTCCCCGATTGCCTCCTGAGCTAGTCTCCTTTCTTCTAAACAATATGCCTAAAATGGGAATATCCCCTAACCCCAATACCTTGCTGTAGCCTTCCAAGGTTTTTCTTTTAATCAGCCCACCTATAGCCATGGTCTGGCCATCAGCCAGTACTAATTCTGTGGAAGCGTTGCGCTTCATCAAAGGGCTAGCCCGGGCAGTAATGCCGGCAGAACCGCCGCCGATTGATAAGGCATCACCAATTTCGCTAATCTCTACTTTTAAGTTGACTTTTATCTGTCCCTCTTCGGTAATAGTGGGTTTTATTTTTAATTTAATCCCGTATTCTTTGTACTCAACTGACGTGCTTGTTCCGCCACCGCTGACCACTCCGCTACTAAAAATCGGCGTTTCTCCGCCGACTAATAAATCCGCCTCTTTACCGCTCTGACAGGCCAGCCTGGGCCGGGAAAGAATCTTCACTTTTCCTTCTTCGGCAAGGGCATCAAATGTAGCACTAAAAAGGTCGCGCTTCCATTGAAAGACATGAAAGAGGGCATCTGCGGTCCCGCGTAATGTGCCGTCATTTTGGCCTGCCTGTTCATTAGCGGTAATGGAAGTAGGCATCGTAAACCCTAATTTCTTTTGGGCATCTTGGCCTAATTCTATCAATTGCACCCCGATCTCCACTGTTGCCTCTTCCTCTTTTACTTTAATCAGGTCCACTAGCTTATCTTGTATTTTCCCAAAGGCAAGTTTAATTCTCTCTTTATCTTTCTCTTCTTTAACGCTGCCTAAGAGAAAAATTTTTCCTTCAGTCTCGGCAGACCGGCTGATCACATCCGGCAAATTCAAATCTTTAAGTATCTCATCAACGTGTTCTTTGAGTACACTTAAATTTTCCGGAAAAACCTCCAACCTTAATACATGTTGGCCGAAACTATCCCACCAGACAATATCGGTTGCGCCTGCTTCTTTGGCAATCAGCACCATCTCTTCCGGGCTTATGGAGTTAATATCGGCGATCTTGGGGTTACTAATGACTACTCTGGTGGGTTTTTTCACCGGCACAACCTTAATCTGCCCCAGATATAAAGTCAGGGAATCAAATTCTTCATAAGTCGCCTGGCTAAAGGCATGGTTATAACCGGTAAAAGTCAGAAAAAATAGCAAAAAGGCAACGCTTAAAATTCTCTTCATTTTTTCTTTTCGTAAATCGGGATAAGTTCTTTTTCTAAACCGCGGTAAATCTCAACCGCCGACGATGGTTCGATTTTTTCGAAAGATGGATTAGCGTACTCCAGTAGAGTATCCCAATCTGCCGGCTTGATTATTTCTACTTTCGTGTCTTCACCGGAACGCAAGATCAGTTTGAATTTACCGTGCTCTTGGACAAAGGCATATAAAATCGCCTCCTGAGGAGTAAGCGCCAGGGTCACTGTCCCTGCCCCTGCGCTGCCCGGCTGTTTTCCAGGAGAAAAAATAACCTCGCTACCTACTGCCAATACCTGGATACACTGGCCAATAGGGACTAATTGGCCAGCTACGGGCGATACCCGTGTGTTCTTATTCGCGGGCGGAGAAATAAGCGCAAAGACATCCACGTAATTGCCTGGCCTCAGTAACCCGGCAATGGTAGAAATATTATCTACCGTAATGGTAACCGCCCTTTTACCATCCGGAGTAAGTTCGGATATGCTTTTACCAATGTTACCTGCCGGCTGAAGTTTTATCGGCAGCATCTGTTCTCCTGCAGCAATCGGCCCGGTGCTGATTTGGCCAATTACTTTATCTAGAGAAGTAACTGCTCCGGGTTGAATATAGTCTACCGGGATTTCTCTAATTTCTATGTCGCTGGCAGTAATAGGAGTCTGGACAGGAATCTCTTTCTTTGCCACTAACACCACCCCCATTTTAGGTTGTGGCGGGGCAACCGGCTTTTGCGGCGGAGGCTGTAGCTGTTGTAACCTTTCCGCAATTTCCACTTCTTTCTGCCTAAGATAAACTCTCATAAGCGCTATCGCCAGAATGCCACAGGCAACAGCAATAACGATAGGCAATCTCTTACGTATCTGTTGTATCTGCATCTACTTTACTTTATCCTCAAATACCACTACTTTTGTTTTCTTCAAGAGGCTACCGGTTATTTCTTGAAGCTTCTGCTGCTGTTTAATAAAAAGAACATTTCTCTTGATTTCATCCCATACCTCGGAAAGCGACCTAGGCTGGCCCCCTCTTTTGGCTTCTAACTTGATAATATAGTAGCCATCTTTATCCTTAAAGACATTACTGGCCTGACCGACATCTAATGAAGCAGAAAAGGCCACGGTATCAAAGCGCGTAAAATCCTCGCCGCGCTTGCCTTTTTTGATAAACCCCAAGTCGCCGCCATTTATGGCGCTTTTTGCTTTAGAGCGCTCTTTGGCCAAGGCAGCAAAATCTGCGCCCTTTAATAATTCGATGAGGGTATCCTTGGCCGCGGTTTCATCGTCTACGACGATCTCCCTGATTCTTCTCTCTTCTTCCTGTTGATATTGATCCTTATAAAGGTTGTAAAAATCCTCGATTTCTGATGAGGTAACGGCGATATTGCTGACCTCATCCTGCGCCAATTGATTGGCGACGATATTGATCTGGGCAATCTTGAGCTGTTCCTGAACCTTTGGCTGTTCCTCCATGCCTTTTTGTTTTGCCACAATATAGATCAGATAACGCTTGATTAATTCTTGATTTAAATAAGCGATTTTTTGTTCGCGCGTAGTGATATGGGCCGCTAGATTATCTCCCAACAAAAGATTATAGTTCTGAATCTCCTGCTCTAGTTGTTCAAGTGTGATGTATAAATCGTCGACCTTAGCGATCACTGTACCTTGGGGTTGTGGCGCCTTTTTAAATGGATTATATGTCACGCTGATCTGATCAATCTTCTCACAACCTAAAGAAAAAAGGATAAGTACCACGGTACAAAAAAGCAACGCTGTTCTTCTTCTGATGGGCATATTTTGCACTCCTTTTGATTTAAATTATAGTAGCAAATAAAAATATTTAAGTCAATAGAATTTTTTAGCGGCATATAAATATATAAAAATTATCAAACATTTTCACTGCCTAAGCGTAACTAAACTATAACACAATGACATGAGAAGATGAAATCGGCGTTAGTAAGGTATTGGTATTATATCCGCGCGTTCAAAAACATAAAGCATGCCGATTCGGCAGGCCCAATATATTGATAGAAAGAGAAAAAGATAAATTCCAAACCATAAATATTTCCGGCCTTGAGTTTCAATGGTTATTTTTAAGTTATTTAGCGAAATGGCAGATAATAAAGCCAAAGCAGGTAAAGCAGGCAGAATATATCTTTCTTCCTTGTCTTGCCTTAGGGTAAGTAAAATTAAGGTAATGCCATACCAAATGCACAAAAAAACAACGTTTTCTCTATTTCGGCCCTTCGCTAATAGAGAGATAAAAGAAAAATATCCTAAGAAGTAAAGCGGGAATTGATAGGGGATGGTTACCAGATAGGTCAATAAAGGACGGCTATGTACTGTTTTTATGAAGCCCTCGGGAAATTGCTGGGCTTGCCTTATCACAGGCTCAAATTGCAGAAAGAAAGTCTTAAGGCCAAAATTATTTTTTAAAGCTACCAACCAGGGCAGCACGCATATTAAGGAAAAAGCCAAAAAAACTATCATTCTTCTTTCTAAAAGAATAGTATAGATTTTTCTGGTAAGGATTAATTCTTTATTTTTGTAAAAATGGAATAAAATTATTGCCAAGGCGATAAACCCGCCGCTCATCTTCCCGAGTATCGCAATTCCGCAGGATAATCCTGCCAGAGCTGCATAGATGAGTTGATCTTTTTTTAGCGATAAGAGATATAGCATTATAGTTGCTAAACCGAAAAATGCGACCATATCATCGGCCCAGATCTTCTGCGCTGTAAGCAAATCCGTGGGTGTAAGGGCAATAATAAAAGCGGCCCAAAGGCCTATTTTAGCTGAAAAAAGCATTCTCCCCAAAAGATAAGTAGAAACGATCAAAAGCAGGCTAAAAATAAAAGGAACGACGGTAGCATAGAATTGCATAGAGTCTATTCCCGGCCCTGGATGTTTTTTGCTCAGCAGAATATATGGTTTGTCTTTACAAAGAATCTGATGCGATAATGCCAAGAAGAAACTAAACCCGGGCGGATGATGGGATAAAATTTCATTCTCTAAGCCTAACCCCAGAGAAACTGCCCGGCTAAAACTGGTAATTTTTTCTTCGCTTGGTATTAACTCTAACGTTGAGTCGTGATATTTTAAATTGACATAAAAATTATTATATTGATCAGTAAAGGTTTTTAGCCCATATGTATCCAACTTCATTGCCAGGTTAGTATAAACTATTTCATCGTTGTTAGCGTGGGTAAGAAAAAAAATAGGAATCCTTAAAGCAATAGCGACTAATAAAAGCAAGGCAACAGCCTTCCCTTGAAAGAATGTTTCTTTACTAGCTAATGCACCCATTTTCCTTCTGAATTATTCCGGATAAGCAAGAAGCGCACTATTTGCTAAAATTGAGAGTTTGGCCTTCAGATGAATTAAAAAATACCATATAGCGCTAACGAGATTTGAACTCGTGTATTCAGCTTGAGAAGCTGACGTCCTAGGCCAGGCTAGACGATAGCGCCAAGATTATTTTAGGTCCTTGACATCTTGCGATGTCAAGGATCAAATTCGCGCCTATAACTTATGTCGCCACTATCTAATCAAGAGCTTCATAAGTTATGCGCTCATTTGACTAGACGATAGCGCCAAGATTATTGCAGGCCCTTGGCATCAGATATGCCAAGGGTCAAATTCGCACAAATAATTTATGAGCAATGATAACATAATAACGCTGCCTGCGTCAATAATTTTGTTATCTGTCGTAGGCAATTTAATTGCTTTTTCAACTAATTTCTGGTATAAGTAAGTGAGGTCACGGCTTACGGAACGCCTGCCTGCGGCAGGCAGTGAACGTAAGCCGTTTGACCGAACTTATCCTTGACATCGAAGATGTCAAGGATCTATTCGCAAAACGAATCAAAAAGGTGGGGGCTTATGTAAGGGGGGAAAAATGG
>Ga0209777_10000590_pt1 | contig 58624 bp, 43 predicted proteins | sample FrelakmetHBP12HB_FD_187147 | JGI IMG/M metagenome (GOLD analysis project Ga0209777, IMG submission 187147) | Freshwater lake sediment microbial communities from the University of Notre Dame, USA, for methane emissions studies -HBP12 HB (SPAdes)... | ecosystem: Environmental > Aquatic >...
GAACGCGGTGACCACGGGGGCGATGATCCGGAGGGGGCGCGCCTACGGGAACCTGATGGTGGACCTGGTCTCGGCCGCGGACAAGCTCCGCGACCGGGGCGAGCGGATCCTGATGGAGGTCGCGGGCGTGGACCGCGAGGCGGCCCGCACCGCCGTCGCCGACGCCGACGGCAACGTCAAGACGGCGATCGTGATGCTGCGCCGCGGCGTGCCGCGCGAGGAGGCCGAGCGGCTTCTCGTGGAGCACGGCGGCTTTGTGCGGAGGGCCGTCGGCGCGCCCCCGGCATCGCCGCGCCCCGGCGCGATGGGGGACGGTGGCCGGCGTCCCTGAGCCGCGCGCGCCGCTCCTCGCCGTGGGCGCGATGTCGGGCACGTCGCTCGACGGCGTGACCGTGGCGCTGGTCCGCATCGAGGAGCCCGCCCCCCACGACATCCGCGCCACCCTCATCGCCCACCGGACCCACCCGTACGCCGAGGGGCAGCGCGCGCGGCTCGCTGCGGCGGTCGAGGGAGGCGGGCCCCGCGACCTCGCGCTCCTGCACGCCGACCTTGGCACGTGGTTCGCGGACGCCGTCGAGGCGCTGCTCCGCGAGGCGGCCACCGCGCCCGGCGACGTCGCCTTCGTGGCCTCGCACGGCCAGACGGTCTGGCACGAGCCGCGGCGTGCCACGCTCCAGCTGGGGAATCCGGCCGCGATCGCTGAGCGGCTGCGCGTGCCCGTGGTGTCGGACTTCCGCTCCCGCGACGTGGCCGCCGGGGGCGAAGGGGCGCCCCTCGTCCCGCGCGCCGACCGCCTCCTGTTCGCGCGGGCCGACGGGCCGCGGGCGCTCCTCAACATCGGCGGCATCGCGAACTTCACGGTCGTGCCGCGCCGCGGCGACGCCGCGAGTCTCCTCGCGTTCGACACGGGCCCCGGCGTGATGGTGATGGACGCCTGCGTCCGCCGCCTCTTCCCGGGGCGGCGCTACGACGAGGAGGGCGCCATCGCGCGAAGCGGCCGGGCGCTCGAGGCGGTCGTCGCCGAGTGTCTCTCACACCCCTTCTTCGCGGCCCCGCCGCCCAAGAGCACGGGTCGCGAGACCTTCGGCGAGCCGTTTGCCGAAGGGCTGGCCGCGCGGTGCCTGGCGGCGAGCGGGGAGCCCGCCGACGCCGTGGCGACGGCCGTGGAGCTGACCGCCCGGGCCATCGGTGAGGCGGCGCGGTTCATCCCACCCGCGCTCGCGCCCCTCGACGTCGTGCGTTCGGGCGGCGGCGCGAAGAACCCCGCGCTGGTGGACGCGCTGATCCGCTGCTGGCCCGGCCCGAAGCACCGCGCCTTCGACGACCTCTTCTTCGACGGCGAGGCCAAGGAAGCCGTGGCCTTCGCCCTCCTCGGTTACCTGACGTGGACGGGTCGGCCCGGGAACGAGCCGAGCGCCACCGGCGCCGCCGGCCCGCGTATCCTCGGATCGGTGAGCCCGCCATGATCCCCTGGGCAGAACTCGTCCTCCCGGCCCTGCGCTGGGACGCGGAGAGGGGCTTCGCGCCGTGCCTCGCGGAGGCCGAGCGCGCGCTCGCGCTCGGCGTGGGCGGCTTCATCCTCTTCGGCGGCGAGCGCGACGCGATCCGCACGCTGGCGGCGCGGCTCCAGGCGGCCGCGCCGCATCCGCTCCTCATCGCCTCGGACCTCGAGCGGGGCGCCGGCCAGCAGGCGCAGGGGCTGACGCAGCTGCCGCCGCTCCGCGCCCTCGCCCCCCTCGGCGCCGACGTGGTGCGGGACGCGGCACGGCTCACCGCCCGCGAGGCGCGCGACGTCGGCATCAACTGGGTCTTCGCGCCGGTCGTGGACCTCGACGTCGAGGCCGCGAACCCCATCGTCCAGACCCGGGCCTTCGGCGACGACCCCGAGCAGGTGGGCGCGCTCGGCGCCGCGTGGATCATGGCGTGCCAGGCGGGCGGCGTGCTCGCGTGCGCCAAGCACTACCCCGGTCACGGCCGCACCGTCACCGACTCGCACGCCGGCCTGCCGGTGGTGGCGTCCTCGCGCCTGACCCTCGACGCCGACCTGGTCCCGTTCCGCATGGCGGCGGAGGCCGGCGTCGCGGCGATGATGACCGCCCACGTCGCCTACCCGGCGCTCGACCCGAGCGGCGCGCCGGCGACCTACTCGGCGGCGATCGTGAAGGGCCTGCTGCGGCGCGAACTCGGCTTCGACGGCCTGGTCGTCACCGACGCGCTGGTGATGGAGGGCGCGCTGCAGGGGCTCGACGAGGCGCAGGGAGCGGTGAAGGCGCTGCAGGCGGACTGCGACCTCCTCCTCTATCCGAAGGACGTGGCCGCGGTGGCGCACGCCCTCGAAGCGGCCGCGGCGTCGGGCGCGCTCGACGCTGACCAGCTCGAGGAGGCGGCGATCCGCCGGCGCGAGGCGATCGCCCGGGTGGCGGAGCCGATGACCCTGGCGCCGCGCGACTTCGCCGCGGGACAGTCGCAGGGGGAGGCGATCCGCGTCGCCGCCGTCGAGGCGCTGCGCGGCACGCCGCCCGCCGGGCGGCGGCGGGTCCGGGTGGACATCATCGACGACGACGCCGGCGGCCCCTACCCACTCCCCCCGCGCACTGCATTCGCGCACGAACTGCGTGCGCACGGAGTGGAGGTGGAGGAGGTGGAGGGCGTGCGCGGCGCAGCCGGTGGGCCGGGAGCGGAAGGGGGCGGGGGCGCGCCGCTCCTCGTGCTCGTCTTCTGCGACGTCAAGTCCTGGAAGTGCCGCGCGGGGCTCTCCGCGGAGAACCAGGCGCGGCTGGCGCGCCTCGCCCCCGGCGCCGCGGCCGTGGTGCTCTTCGGCCACGCGCGCCGCCTCGCCGACGTGCCCGGCACCGCGCCGGTGCTCTGCGCCTGGAGCGGCGACAGCGGGATGCAGGCCGCGGCCGCGCGGCTGCTGGCGGGCTAGCGCCGGGTGCGGGCCCTCGACTGGCTGGTCGTCGGCGCTTACCTCGCCGGGAGCCTCGGGCTCGGCCTCTACCTCGCCCGCCGCGGCTCGCGCTCGCTGAGCGAGTACTTCCTCGGCGGACGCGCCATCCCCTGGTGGCTCGCCGGCGGCTCCATGGCGGCCACCACCTTCAACGTGGACACGCCGCTCTACGTCGCCGGCCTGGTGGCGCGGCGCGGCATCGCCGGGAACTGGGAGTGGTGGTGCTTCGCCGCCACCCACGTCGTGATGCAGGTCGTCATGGGCCGGCTGTGGAGCCGCGCCCACGTGATGACCGACGCCGAGCTGATCGAACTGCGCTACCACGGCCGCGCGGCCGCGCTGCTCCGCGGCACCCGCGCCTTCTTCTTCGGCATCCCCCTCAACTGCATCGCCATCGGCTACGGGATGCTGGCGATGCGCAAGGTGATGGTCGCGCTCGACGTCACCGCCGTCCTGCGCCTGCCGGGCGACCCGCAGCTCTGGTCGGTCCTCCTCATCGTCGCGATCACCCTCGTCTACGCCGCCGCTTCCGGGATGTGGGGCGTCGTCTGGACCGACTTCTTCCAGCTCGTCCTCAAGATGCTCGGCGCCCTGCTGGTGGCCGGCTACGCGCTGGCCGAGACGCACGGCCTGTCGGGCCTGCGCGCCGCGCTCGCCGCCGCGGGGCACGCCGACGCCCTGCGCATCCTCCCGCGAGCCGGTTCCGCCGCCCTCCCGCTGGACACCTTCGCCGCCTACCTCCTCCTCCAGTGGTGGACGTACCGCGGCGCCGACGGCGGCGGGATGTTCGTGCAGCGCCTCTCCAGCGTGAAGGACGAGCGCGCGGCCGAACAGGCATCGATGTTCTTCAATGTATTGAACTACGTGGTGCGGACTTGGCCGTGGGTGGTGGTGGCGCTGGCGGCGCTGGTGGTGCTGCCGCCCCTCGCCGATCCGGAGCTGGCGTACCCGCTGATGATGAAGCGCTATCTGCCGCCGGGGGTGCTGGGGCTGGTGTTCGCGAGCCTCATCGCCGCGCTGATGAGCGCTGTCTCGACGCAGATCAACTGGGGCGCTTCGTACACCGTGCGGGACCTCTACCAGCGCTTCGTGGCGCCGGAGGCGCCGCAGGCGCGGCTGGTGGCGGTGGGGCGCGCGGCGACCGTGGCGATCACGCTCCTCGCGGCGGCGGCGAGCTTCTACATGCAGGACGTGGGGCGGGTGTTCCGGTTCATGGTGCTCTTCGGCAACGGTACCGGTGTTGTGCTCCTGCTGCGCTGGTTCTGGTGGCGGGTGAACGCGTGGACGGAGTGGACGGCGCTGGTGGCGGGGACGGCGATCGCGATCCTGCTGACGGCGGTCCCCACGCTCGCGGCCCTCTCCTTCGGCGCCAAGCTGGCGCTCACGGCGTTCGGCGCCGCGGCGCTGTGGCTCCCCGTGATGCTGCTGACGCCCCCCGAGCGCCCCGAGGTGCTGGACGCGTTCTACCGGAAGGCGCGGCCGGGGGGGCCGGGCTGGGCGCCGGTGCGCGTGCGGGTGGATGTCGCCCCCGCGTCGCCCCTCGGCCGGGACCTGGCCGAGACCGCGGGCGTGTTGGGGCAGGTGGTCGGGGCGATGCTCGCCATCGGCGGCGCGGTGGTGGGCTCGACGGCGTGGGGGCTCGGCGGGCTGGCCGCGCTGGCGGTGGGGGTGGCGGTGCAGCGGAGGGTGCGGTCCGCGGCGGCGTAGCGCCTTGCGGTCCCCGCGAACGGAACGGGCGGCCCGCATCGGGCCGCCCGTCGGCGTTCCGGTACCGCCCTAGGGCCGCTGCTGGCCGCTCAGCGCCACCGCTCCGTTCGCGTCTCCGCCAGCACCGACTCCAGGGGGTTCAGCTCGAGCCGCCGCGGCTCCCCCGGCAGTGTGAACTGCATTTCGGTGAGCGGCCCCTTCACCTGCACCCGGACGAAGGCCTCGACCGAGTCCGGTAGCTCGACCCGGAGCGGCACGTCCATCTCGAAGTCCGCGGGCGCGTCCTCCTGCCGGATGCGGATCCGCACCAGGTACCGGCCGTCGGCCGTCGGCTCGGCCCGCCAGGAGAGGACGTACGTCGGCACCGCGGTGCCGTACACCCACTCCCGGAAGAACCAGTCCATCGGCGCGTTCATGTGGCGCTCGACCACCCGCTGGAAGTCCTCCGTCGTCGCCTTCCGGCCGCGATACGTGGTGTAGAAGTCCCGCATCATCGCGGTGAACCGGTCGTCGCTCATGGTCCGCATGTCGAGCATCATGTTGCGGAGCATGTGCAGGACCCACGCGCCCTTCCGGTAGACCGCCAGCTCGTACTGCCCCGTCGCGCTCTGGGCCGCCCGCGGGCCGACCCCGATCGCCGCCATGCGCTCGCGCTCGCTGTGGATCGCCTCCCTCGACTCGCGCAGCCGCCGGAAGTAGTTGTCGTTGTTGAGGAACGCCAGCTGCATGTACCAGAGCCCCGAGAACTCCGCGAACCCCTCCGACAGCCACCAGTCGCGGTACGTCGCCGGCTCGACGCCGATGCCCCACCACTGGTGCGCGATCTCGTGCGCGCGGAAGCTCTCGTTCCCGCCCCGGTTCGACACGCCGAGGAAGGTCCCGATGGACAGGTGGATCAGGCCGGGGAACGCCTGGCCGTGCCCGTACGGGATCTCGGTGGCGTAGTAATGCTGGAAGAGCGGGGGGCCGAACCGCTCGGAGAAGAACACCAGGCTGTTCACGACGTCGCGGCCCACCTGCTGCTCCACCGGGAATGCGCTCGGTGACAGCTGGCGGATGGCCGCGTGGGCCTCGCGGTTGTAGAAGACCGTGACGGGAGGGATCCGGGAGTCGGTGACGTCGAACGACACCATCTCGCCGATGTTGAAGGAGGCATTGTCCGTGGGCCGCTCCGTCACCCAGTGCGTGACCAGGGTGTCCCCCTCGGTGCGCGAGTCGGCAAGGCGGCCGATGCTCGCGAACGGCAGCTCGCGCGGTGTGCGGTAGGTCAGGTCCATCCGCGCCGGCTCCGCCGAGCCGTAGCGCGGGTACCAATCCCACGTGGACCGGATGAACGCCCAGTTGTCGAGCCCGCGCGGCACGCGGGCCGAGCCGGACACGTTCAGGATCCCGCCGACCTCGATCAGCTTCCCGTGATAGACGAACTGGATTGTGCGGGTGGCGCCGGCGGCCAGGGCGGACGACAGCCGTACCCACAGCTCCCTGTTCTTGTCGGCCCGGTAATGCGGGAGCGGGGCGCCGTCCTCGCCGAAGACCGAATCCACCTCGAGCTCGCTGAAGAGTTCGAACACCACCCAGGGGCCGGCGGCGCGCCGCGCGACGAGGTCGGCCCAGGCGCGCGCCGAGTACTCGAAGTTGTGTCCGATGCGTGAGGCGACCCGGTACTCCTCGACGCGGAGCGCGTCGGGCGACTCGCTCGCCGCGGCCACGCCGTCCCGGATGTCCTCCGCCCGCTGGAACTGGCAGACGGTCTCCACCCGTTGGCCCTGGAGGCGCCCCCGGCGCAGCAGCTGGACCTCTTCCGCCTGGGAGGGATCGAGCCGCACCATGACGTCCTCACCGCGGTCACGCTTGACGTACGCCGCGAACCAGCCGTTGGACGCCCCGTTGAGGAGCGCCGACATCAGCATGGGATCCGCGCGTCGCTCCCGGTTCTCGATGAGGAAGTCGAGCGCGCTGCTCACCCCGTCGGCGGCCGCGCCGTCGAGCGGGCCGGCCTCGAACCGGACGCGCCGCTGGATCTCGGCGAGGGTGGAGTCGGCGAAGAGGAAGACGACGGTGCTGATCGAGGCGTCGAGCGACGAATCGCCCAGCACCCGCCGCAGCTGGGCGCGCTCCACCGCGGTCGGAGGCGCGAAAGAGATGATTCCCGTGCCAACGAAGGCGGCACCGACCGTGCGCCCGGCCACGTCGGCAAGGAGGTAGAGGCGGCCCGCCGCGAGCCGGAACTGCGCCACGTCCCGCTGCAGCACCAGGTCGCGCACCGCGGCGACGCGGTCGGCGCGCGGGGCGATGCGGCGCAGCGCGTCGAACACGCTGTCGTAGGATGCGGCGACCTGCTGTGCGCGCGCCCGGGGAGCCAGGCCGAGGCACAGCACGCCTAGGACCAGTGCCATGCGGGAACCCGCCGGTCGGCCACGGGCCCAGCTGTTCTGACTCATGGTCGTCCCTCAGAAAGGGAACGTCCGTCGCTCCGCCCCGAATGTGCAGCGCGCTGCCGCTGAGCGCCAACGTCGCAATGCGGCCGACCGCCGAACGGGGCTTAGCGAGCCCGGCGTGTAGCCGTTCCCGCCGGCCCCGCTGACGCCGACACGCGCCAGACGAAAGGGGGCGGGAGAACCTCGTCTCCCGCCCCCTCGTCGCTTCTCATCCCGCCCCCGCGGGCCCGCCCGGCGCTAGTTCCCCGACAGCAGCGCTATGGCCCGGCGGATGGGGAGGCCGAAGACGATGCGGCCGCCGGACTCGCGCTGGCCCCCGAATTCGATGCCGATGGCGTGCCCGGCGCGATCGAGGATGGGACTGCCGCTGGCGCCCGTCCCGCTGAACGCGTCGAGCTGGAGGAGGGAGTCGCCCAGAACGCGGCTGATCGTTCCGGTCATCAGCGAGGCGCGCACCACGGGCTGCTCGGCGGTGCCGCCCTGCGGCAGGTCCGTGCCGAGAGGGAATCCTACGAGGGCGATCGGGTCGCCCGCCTGCGTCTGGCCCTCGGTGGCAAGCCCCAAGACGACGGGGAAGGGCCCCTGCGACTCGATCCGGAGCACGGCGATGTCGGCGTCGGGCGCGACGCGCACCAGGCGGCCGGGGAGGATGTCGCGGGAGCCGGAGAACTGGATCGCGATGCGGACCGGTCGCTGGCCCTGGTCGTTCACCACGACGTGGCGGTTGGTCAGCATCGTGCCGTTGGACTTCACGCAGAAGCCGGTCCCCGTCCACATCTGCGTCGTGTCCTGGAACTGCACGTAGATCATCGCGATCGCCGGGCTGTTGGCGGTGACGATGGCGCGGTAGTCCACGCCCTGGGCCGTGGCGATGTCGTGCTGCCGGCGCTGCACGGTGCTGTACTGGACCTGGAGGGACGCGAGCCGCGACGGGTCGTGGCGTGCGCCCTGGATCTCCCTCTGGAGGCGGGCGGCCTCGGAATCGGCCGCGACCTTGGCGCTCTTGAGGGTAGTCAGCTCCTTGCCGAGGGAGTCGAGCACCGAGAGGGTCTGCGCCTGCTGCTTCTGCGCGGTGCGCCCCTGCCAGACGAGCAACGCGACGGCGCCCACGAGGACGATGCCGAGCACGATGAGCAGCGAGCGGAACCGCGACGCGGAGGCCTTCACCTCGGCGCGAAGGATGCTCGTGGCGCTTGGGCCGGCGGGCTTGGACGGCGCGGCGGGCGCGGCGGCCTTCGCGGCCGTGGCCGGCTTCGGGGCCGTGGCGGGTTCCGCGACCTTCTCCATCGCCTGCTCGGCCGCCTCGCGCACCAGCCGGACGCGGACCTCCGGGCCCCGGCCGCCGCACCGGATGACGTCACCGTCGGTCAGGGCGATATCGCCCTCCACCCGGTGGCCGTTGACGAAGGTCCCGTTGCGGCTGCCGACGTCGCGCACCGCGTAGCCGTCGCCGCTGAGGACGACGGCGGCGTGCTTGGTGGAGGCGTCGAGGTCCGCCTCGGCGTCGAAGCGGACATCCGCGAGGGGATCGCGGCCCAGCGCGATGTACGACTTACCGAACGCGTCCTTGCGGCCGGCGCGGGCGCCGGAGAGGAACTCGAACTCGATCCTCATCGGCAAACGGCTCCCTCCAGCGGGGCAGCCCTCAGAAGGGCCACCATTTCTTCGGCTTGGGCGCGGGCTCCTTCTGGACCGGCTCGGTCTTGCGCGCGCTCTCGCCCGTCCCGGCGTCGGGCTGGTAGATCGGCACCGGCTCCGTCGTGGATTCGGTATCCAGCAGCGGATAGACCTGATGGCTCGGCCGCTCGCTGCCGTCGGGCTCCGGGATCCCCGGGCCGCCAAACCGCGCGACGATGCAGGTGATGTTGTCCGGGCCGCCGCGCTCGTTGGCCAGATCGATCAGTCCCTTGCACGCCGTGACGAGGTCGGGGGCGCCCGTCACGATCCGCAGGATGTCGTCGTTCTTCGCCAGTCCGGAGAGGCCGTCCGAGCACATGATAAGGACGTCGCCCTTGCGGAGGTCCTGGCGGGTGAGGTCCACCTTCACCGCCGGGTCGGGGCCCAGCGCCTGGAGGATGATGTTGCGGCGCTCGCTGACCGCCGCCTCCTCCTCCGTCAACTCGCCGGCGTCCACCAGCCGCTGCATCAGCGACTGGTCCTTGGTGATTTGGACGATCCGGCCCATCCGGATCAGGTAGCCGCGGCTGTCCCCGATCTGGGTGAGGAAGAGCGAACCGCCGAAGCACCCCGCCGCCGTGGTGGTGGTCCCCATCCCCCGGTTCTCGGGGTGGGCGCGGGCGTACTCGTAGATGCGGCTGTTGGCGATCTCCACCGCTTCCTTGAGGCGGTAGGCGAAGCGCTGATCGGTGACCTCCGGGTCGTTCCCCCACGCCTCGATCATGTGGTTGAAGACCGTCTCGGTCGCCATCTCGCTCGCCAGCTCGCCGGCGGCGGCGCCGCCCATCCCGTCGGCCACCATGAAGAGCGTGCCGCGGCGGCCGAGCTCGTGGCTCCGGACCTCGGGCTGCAGCGACGCCTCGCGGGTGGTGAGGTTGGCGACGAGGAAGCTGTCCTCGTTGTGGTCGCGGGCCATCCCAACGTCGGTGCGCCCGAAGACCTCGACGATGACCGGGGTGTCGCTCATGGGTTGTCCACGCCAAGCATGTGAAGGGCGGTGATGGCTCCCTGGTGGCCCGGGCTCAGGTGCAGTACCTGCTGCCACCAGTAGATGGCCCGTTCGCTGTTCGACTCGCCCTGATAGCAATTCGCGAGCAGGATCGCGGCCGAGATCTTGTCCCGACCCGACGCGTTGGCGTAGACAGCCGAGGCTTTCGCCCGCGCCGGCGCGAACTGGTCGGCGTCGAAGAGATCGTTCGCCGCCTTGAGGGTGTCGCTCCACACGGCGCCGCCGCCCGCCTGCGGATTCGGCGGATTCGCCGCCACCTGCCGCGTGTTCCCCGGCGTCGTCTGACGGTTCAGGTTCTGCACCTGGGGCGTCCGCGGGCTCGGCACCGCGCTCGTCTGCTGGCCCCCCGGCGTCGCGGTCTGCTGCGTCGCGGTCTGGTTGGCGCGAACGGCGGTGGAATCGGCCGCCGGCACTGCCGTCTTCTTGGGTCCGAGGGCCAGGATGGCGACGACGGCGAGGACGCCCACGGCGCCCACCCCGCCCACGACCGGCACCACCGGGAACTTCTTCGCTGGCGCCGCCGCCGCGCTGGACTTGTCCTTCTTCACCATCTTCAGCGCCATCTCGGTGTCCATCAACTGCGTGGCCGCCGAGGTGACGCGATCCACGTCCATCCGGGTCGCCGGTACCGCCGGTTCCCCTACCGCCGCCTCGAGGTCGCGGCCGAACTCGGCCGCGCTCGCGTAGCGCTCGGTCAGCGACCGCGCGAGGGCGCGGTCCAGCACCGCCTGGAGCCGCGGCGGGAAGACGATGTCGGGGCGGGCCGTCGCCAACGGCTCGGGCGCGTCGGTGAGCCGCTTGATCATCGTCTCCTGCGCCGTGTCCGCCTGGAAGGGGAGCACGCCCGTCAGGAGCTTGTAGAGCACCAGCGCCAGCGAGTAGAGGTCGCTCCGCCCGTCGAGCTTGTCGCCCGACAGTTGCTCCGGGCTCATGTACTCCGGCGTCCCCACGACGAGGCCCGTCTTCGTCACCTTCTGCCCGGTCTCGTCCCCCGCCACCGCCTTGGCGATGCCGAAGTCCACCACCTTCACGATGTCCGTGCCGTCCTTGGCCTGGACGATCATGATGTTGTCGGGCTTGATGTCGCGGTGGACGATCGACTGGTCGTGGGCGACCTGGAGGGCCTCCGCCGCCTGCTTCACGATGCTGGCGGCGCGCGACGCCGGCAGCGCGCCTTCCGCCTGGGCCAGGTCCGAGAGCGAGCGTCCCTCGATGAACTCCATCGCGAGGTAGATCAACCCCTCGCTCGTCTCCCCGAAGTCGTACACCTGGCAGATGTTCGGGTGCGAGAGGCGGCTGGCGTTCGACGCCTCGCGGTTGAAGCGGCTCACTGCGTCGGGGTCGTTCGACATCGCCTGCGTCATCACCTTGATGGCGCTCTTCCGCCCCATCTTCACGTGCTCGCCGAGGTACACGGCGCCCATGCCGCCCTCGCCGAGCTTCTTGATGATGTGGTAGCGGTCGGCGACGACCTGGCCGATGAGGTCCGCCAGCGGGCCCTTGGCACGGAGGGTCTGTCCGTCATTGGGGCAGAACTTCACGTCGTCGGCGAATTCCCGCGCACAGACCGGACAAGTCTTCACGACATCTCGACCAGCAGGAGTTTGTCTCCGACGAGGATCTTGGAGTTCTTGCCCAGCGGGTGGTCGCCCCGCACCGCGACCGCCACGCCGTTGCGGCTCCCCGCGTCCGCCAGGACGAAGTCGGCGTCCTCCGACTTCACCGCCGCGTGCGCGCCGCTCATCGAGGGGTCGTACGGGAAGACCCAGTCGCCCTTGTCGCGTCCCAGCGCCACGTCGCGGCCCGGCGAGAGGTGGAAGATGTCCCGCACGCTCCCGTCGGCACGGAGCTGCGCGAGGCACGCGATGTCCGCGCTCGGCACGAGCGAGCCCATCCGCCGGGTTGCGTCTGCTTCCGGCGGGTGCGGTCCCGGGTAGCCGAGGCGCCGGAAGCGCAGCAGCTGCGAGCCGATGAGAATCAGGTCGCCGTCCACCAGCTTGTGCGGGCCCGACAGGAACACCCAGGTGCCGTTGCGCGAGCCGAGGTCGCGGATGGAGAGCTTGCCCTCCTTCCACAGCAGGAGCGCGTGCATCGGCGAGAGGTAGGCGTCATCGGCGAACGAGATGTCGGCGCCCGCGCGTCCCATCGTCGTCTCCTCGCCCGTCAGCGGGTGCCGGCTCCCCTTGGTGCCATCCTCGGCCACCACGACCAGCTGGACAGGCGGCGCCGAGGTGCGCTTGGCGGTGAAGACCGCCGTCGCCTCGTGCGGTGCGGAGACCCGGTCCCCCTTGCCCAGGGGCGTGGCGCAATTCGGGCAGAACTTGAACGTCGGGTCCGGGACCGCGACGCCACACTTCGGGCAGGAGATGGCGCTCGGGCTCACTGCAGCCTCCAGCTTGGCGCCGCAGTAGGCGCAGAAGGGGAGGGACGTGTCCACCTCATGCCCACAGGCGCTGCACTTTGGCGCGGCATCGGATGGGCCCGTGCCGCTGGACGCGTAGATGCGTGTCGCCGGCACGCCGCCGGCCGCGGCGCCGACAGGCGAGTTCATGGCCATTGCGGAGGCGCTGAGCGGCTTCCCGCAATCCATGCAGAAGCGGGAACCGGGGTCGTTTTGCCGGCCGCAAACCGCGCACGTCGTCACGACTCGGGGGGCCTCCGCTTCAATCGGCGTTGGCTGATGAGGTTGCCAATATAGAGTCCGGCCGGAGGGGGGTCAACCGAGCTAAATTGACGGTGCAGCGAGAGTTGGTGTACGTTGCGGCCTCGATGACCATCCAGCAAGCGTACCCCGCCGCCGCGCTGTTGGCAGCCGTGCTGCTCCTCGCCCCCGCGGCATCCGCCCAGGTTCGGCCGAGCCGGCACCCCGTGGCCCTGGCCGCGATCCCGGCCGCACGCGGAGCCCTCCAGGTCCGCGTCGTCTACCCGGCGGCCGGCGCCCTGGTGGCGGCCCGCGACTCGACCTTCGTCTTCGGCTCGGTGGGGAACGGACTCGCCCGGCTCACGATAGACAGCCACCCGGTGACGGTGGCGCCGAACGGGGCGTTCCTCGGATTCATCCCCCTCCCAGACGACACGGCGGCCTCCCTGCGGATCGTCGCGACGCTAGGCGGCGACTCGGCGGTGTTCGTGCAGCGCGTCCGCCTCCCCGCGCGCCCCCCGGCGCGCAGCCGGCCCCTGTGGATGGACGCCGGCTCCGTGGAGCCGAGGGGCGACCGTTGGGCCGAGCCGGGGGAGCCGATCCGGGTGGCGGTCCGGGCCGCGCCCGGGGCGACGGTGGTGCTGCACCTCCCCGACGGCCGCGTCTTCCCGCTGGTGGCCGACACCATCCGCGAGTCGTCCCCGGGCACGTTCGAGCGGCAGGCGCCGCGGCTGGTGGCGCCCCCGTCGCTCCGATACCGCGGGGTCTTCCCCGCCACGGCGCTGGGCGCGCCCCTCCCCGCGGTCACGGCGCGGGAGGTGCCGCGCGCGGAGTCCGATGGGCCGACGGCGATCCTGCTCGCGGCGCTCGGCACCGACACCGTGCGCACGGCGCTCCCCCTCCGGCTGACGCTCGTCGATCCCGACCGGCCGATGGTCGTCCTCCTGAGCGACGACACCACGGGCACCGAGGCGACCGACGGGGCCGTCGTGGGGACTCCCTCGCCGGAGGGCACCTACCACTGGTTCTTCCGCAATGGGACGCGCGTCGCGGTGAGCGGACGGACGGGCGACGCGCTGCGCGTGCGGCTCACGCGCGACGCCTCCGCGTGGGTGGGCCTCGACGGTGTGGCCGCGGTGCTCCCGCCGGGCACGCCGCCCCCCGCCGCGCGCGTGACCCTGGTCCGCCTCTCCCCCGGTGCGTCGAGCGTCGCGGCCCGCTTCGCGCTGACCGGGCGCGTGCCGTACCGGGTGGATGAGGACGACCGCGGCATCACCGTGCGGTTCTACGGCGCGCAGTCGGACCTCGACTTCGTCCAGTACGGCGGCACGGACCCCCTCGTTCCCCGGATCACGTGGGCGCAGCTGTCGGACGAGGAGTGCACGGTGACCTTCGAGCTCTCGGTGCCCCTCTTCGGCTGGCGGGCGCGCTGGGAGGGAGAGAGTCTGGTACTCGAGATCCGCCGCCCGCCGGCGGTGGACGCCGCGCGCCCGCTGCGCGGCCGCCTCATCGCGGTGGACCCCGGCCACCCGCCGGTGGGCGCCACCGGCCCCACCGGGCTCCGCGAGGCGGAGGCGAACCTCGCCGTGGGCCTGGCGCTCAAGGCCCTCCTCGAGCGGGCCGGGGCGCGGGTGCTGATGACGCGCACCGTCGACACCGCCGTCGGGCTGTACGAGCGCACGACCATGGCGGAGCAGGGGAAGGCGGAGGTGCTGGTCTCGATCCACAACAACGCGTTCCCCGACGGCGTGAACCCGTGGGCCAACAGCGGGACCAGCACCTACTACTTCCATCCCCGCAGCGCCCCTCTTGCCTTCCTCGTGCAGGACGCGCTGGTGGCGGAGATGGGCCTGCGGAACCTCGGGGTGGGGCGCGGCAACTTCGCGCTGGTGCGGCCGACCTGGATGCCGACGATCCTGACGGAGGGCGCCTTCCTCATGATTCCCGAGCAGGAGCAGGGGCTCCGCACACCGGCGTTCCAGCAGGCGTACGCGCGCGGCATCGCCCTCGGCATCCAGGCGTACCTGCGGCGGTGGGCACCGGCGCGCTGAGGGCGCGGGGTGCGCGCGCCGCGCGCCGCGCTGCCCCCGGCGTCACCGCCCTGATGGCGCTGCTGGCGTTCGCCCCGGCGCTGCTGGTGGCGCAGGCCGATCCCACCGGCCACTGGACGACGCTGGAGACCACGCACTTCCGCGTCCACGTGCGCGCCGACGAGGAGGCCCTCGGCGTGCGAGTCGCGGGCGAGGCGGAGGCGGCGTGGGCCGCCCTCGCGACCCGGCTCCCGGCCCCGCGCCGGCGCGTGGACCTGGTCGTCAGCGACAACACCGACTACGCCAACGGCTTCACCACCGTCTTTCCGTCCCCGCGCATCGTGATCTACCCGGTACCCCCGGCCGGAGACGTTGAACTGCAGCGCTACGACCGCTGGCTCCGCCTCCTCGTCACGCACGAACTGACCCACGTCTTCCACCTCGATCTGGCGCGCGGCTGGTGGCGGCTCGGGCGCGCCTTTCTGGGGCGTGCGCCCTTCCTCTTCCCCAACGCGCTGCTGCCCACGTGGCTCACCGAGGGGCTCGCCGTCCACTACGAGTCGGCCCTCACCCTCGGGGGGCGCGACCGGGGGAGCTTCTACCCCGCCGTCGTGGCGGCGCAGGCGTCGGAGCGGGGCGGTCTGCCCATCGATGCCGCGAACTCGGCATCCCCGCGCTGGCCGGACGGAACGCGGCCGTACGCGTTCGGCGCGACGTTCCTCGCGGACCTTGCCCGCCGCGACGGAGACAGCGCCATCGCCCGGCTCGCGGTCGAGACGGCACGCGCACTGCTGCCGTATGTCCTGCTGAATCGTGCGGTGCGCCGTGCGAGCGGCGAGTCCGCGACGGCGGCGTGGCGGGCGTGGCAGCGCGCACTGGTCACGAGGGTGGCTTCCGGCGCCGGCGCGGCGGCGTCCGTCGCCGGACTGACGGGGCTGCGGACGCTGGTGGCGCCACGCGTCTCGCCGGACGGGAGGCGGATCCTCTTCGTCCTCGACGACGGACGCGACCAACCGAGGATCGTCGTGCTCGACCGCGGGACCGGCGCGGTGCGCTCTCTGGCCCGCGTCAACGGCGGTCTCGGTGTCGCGTGGGATACGGCGGGCGGGGTCATCGCCTCGGAGTTCGAGTTCGACGGCCCCTACACGTTGCGGGCGGAGCTGTACCGCGTGGGCGCCGACGGCCACGAGCGGCGTCTCACGCGGGGCGCGCGGCTCCTGGACCCCGATGTCGGCCCGGAGGGCTCGGTGGTCGCCGTGCGGCTCAAAGCGGGCGAGGACGCGCTGGTCCGGTGGTCGGAGGGCGTCGCGCGCGTGGTGGTGCCGCTGGCGCCGCTGGTGGAGTGGGCCCAGCCCCGCGTGTCCCCCGACGGCCGCTTCCTGGCGGCGACGCGAGTGACCGGGGGAGACCTCGATGTCGTGCTCCTCACGGCCGACGGGCGGGTCGTGCGCGAGGTGACCCGCGACGCCGCCATCGACCAGATGCCGGCGTTCAGCGCGGACGGCGCGTGGCTCTTCTGGGCCAGCGACCGGAGCGGCCGCTCGCAGCTCTACGCCACGCGGCTCCCGGACAGCGCCGCCACCTGGTGGCGCGTGACCGCCGAGCCGTTCGGCGCGTACGCGCCAGCCCCCGCGAGCGACTCCGTCTTCTACCTCGCGTACCACAGCGACGGCTACCGGCTCGCGGCCGCGCCCTTCGACACGCTGGCGTGGTCGCGCGTGGCGGCACCGGAGCGATCCGCCGCCGGGACGGCGCGCGACTCCGCGGGGTCCGCGGCCGATTCCGCCCCCCGCGCGACGATCCTCGCGCGGCACGCCTACCGCGCCTGGCCCGCGCTCCTCCCGCAGTACTGGCTCCCGCTCGGCGCGGCGCAGGGCCGCTCGGGGTGGGCAGGGCTCTTCACCAGCGGCGAGGACGCGCTCGGCCGCTACGCCTACGCGGTGAGCGCGCTCGCCGGTACGGGCCTCGCCGCCGGGACGTGGCGGGCCGATCTCGGCTACCAGTACGCGGGGCTGGCCCCGGTGGTGCTCGACGCGGCGTTCTCCCGCGCCGAGGACGCGTACACGGCGCTCCGCCCGCCGCCGGATTCCGGCGTCGCGGAGGGGTGTTGCCTGCGCACCGACGAGGCCTCCCTCGGCGTGACCGCGCGCGTGCGCCGCTACCGTGGCGACGCGGCGGTGCGCGTCGGAGCGGAGTATCAGCGCGAGTGGGGCGTGGAGCGGGCGGGGGCGGTGCTGAGCGCGGCGGCGGCGCACCTGGTGGAGCCGGCCTTCGCCATCTCCCCGCAACAAGGGTGGAGCCTGTCGGCGTACGCGCGACGGCGCTGGCGCCTCGCCGCACCTGGCGGCTACACCGAAGGCGTGGCGAGCGGCTCGGCGTACCTCCCCCTCGGGGGTGCGGCGTTCGCGCGCGAAGTGCTGGCGGTGCGTGCGTCCGCGGGCTACCTGGCGGGCTCGGACTCGGTGCTGTTCGGTGTGGGCGGACTCTCGGGGAGCGCGCTCCCGCTCCTCGCCGGCTTCGCGGCAGGGACGGCGACGCGGGATTTCCCGGTCCGCGGGTTCGCCCCGGCTGAGGCGGTGGGGCGCGGGGCGGCGTCGGTGACGGTGGAATGGCGCGTGCCGGTTGCGCTCGTCGGGCGCGGCCTCGGCCTCGTGCCGGGGTCGCTGGACCGCCTCTCCGTGGCGGCGTTCGCCGACGGCGGGATGGCGTGGTCCCCGGTCGCGTGGACGGCGGCGCTCCCTTGGCTCGACGCCCGGACGGTGCTGGCCTCGGCGGGCGTCGAGGGCGTGGCGGACCTGGGGGTGCTGTACGACTTCCCCGTGCGCCTGCGCGTCGGCGCGGCGCAGCGGCTCGTCCACGGCCGCGGCGTTCAGGCCTACGTCGCGGTCGGAGCAGCCTTCTAGGTCGTCCGGCCCGTCCCCCGTTGGGCGACCGCGCGCGGGACCGGGTACCTTATAAGGGGTATGCAGGTGCTGAGGCGTTACTTCGTGCTGGCCGCTGTGGCGGCGTCCCTCGCCGCCGGGCGCGCTCGCGCCCAGTCGCCGGCGGAGCGTGCGGGGCTCGACTCGCTGCGCGCCGCCGTCGAGGCGCTGGCCGACTCCGGCGCCTTGCTGGTCCGGGAGCAGGAGCGCATCGCCGTCGCGCGGCAGAACCGGGACGACCCGCTCATCCACCTCGAGCTGGGCTTCATCGCCTACCGTCTCGGCGAGGTCACCGGGCAGCGGAAGCACTTCGACGACGCGGCGGGAGAGTTCGAGTGGGCGTCGGACCTGCGCCCGGACTGGCCCTTTCCCTGGTACTGGCTCGGCGAGACGGAACTCGCGATCGGCGAGTCCGCCGTCATCCCCCTCGAGAACCTCCGCCAGATCCTCGGCGCCGACGAGCTGTCGAAGGCCGCCCGGGCCTTCGCGCGGGCCGCGCGGGCGGACCCGTCGTTCACGCGTGCGCTGCTCGACCTCGGGAACACGGCGCTGCGCCAGCGGATCGCGCCGCGACTCAGCGTCGCGCAGCACGCGCTGCGCCTCGCCTCGGGCACGCCGGCGGGCGAACAGCCGGCGGTCCTGCTGGTGCGGGCGCGGGTGGAGCGCGAGCTGGGCGCGAACGACTCGGCCCTCGCGGCGTTCCGCTCCTACGTGGCGCGAGGCGGCGACCCGGTGCTCGGCGGGCTCGAGATCGCCCGCAGCCTCTACGCGGCGGCCCGACCCGATTCCGCCATCGCGGCGTACTACGCGGCGGCGGCGCACCGGCCGATGAGCGACAGCGCGAAGGCGGAGTTCCGGCAGGAGGTCGTGTGGATCGCGTCCCCCGCGGACCTCCGCGCCTTCGACGCGCTGCCGGGCGACTCGGTAGAGCCGTGGCTGCGGCGGTTCTGGGGCCGGCGGGACCTCGCCGACGCCCGCGTGACCGGCGACCGGCTGCTGGAGCAGTTCCGGCGCTATGCCTACGCGCGCGAGCACTTCCGCCTGGCGACGCGGCACCGGCACTACGACATCGCGGAGATCTACCGCGACCCCGCGCAATCGGAGTTCGACGACCGCGGGGTGATCTACCTCCGCCACGGGGAGCCGGACGCGCGAGCGACCTACGTCTCGGCGGAGCCGAACGAGACGTGGGCGTACCGGCGGCCGCCGCCCGGGGGCGACCTGATCTTCCACTTCGTCTCGCGCGGGCACATCCAGGATTACAAGCTCGTCGGGAGCCTCCTCGACGTCGTGGACTTCAGCACCGCGGGCGGCCTCGCCTCGCCGGCCGACGCCCCGATCAGTGCGGTCGCGGATCTCCTCGCCTCGCGCTCGGGCATCTCGCCCATCTACGACCAACTGGCGCGCGTGGGCATGGCGGGCCGCTCACGGCTCCTGGCGGAGGAACGGCGGATCGTCACCCGCGACGTGCAGGTGGGCACGAACACGGACTCGTACCCCCTGCGCTTCACCCGCGACCTGCGGCCGGTGGTCTCGTCGTTCGCGGTGGCCCGGGACGACGGGCAGGGCGAGCTGCACGTCGTCTTCGCGATCCCCGCCGGGTCGCTGGAGAACTACTCGGTCGCCTCGGGCGGTGTGGCGTACCCCCTGCGCCTCCGGGTCGTGATCTTCGACGCCCGGGAGCACCAGGTCGGGGGCGTGGACACCCTCCGGATCTTCCGCGCGGCCGCCGCGCTGCCCTCTGGGAGCTACCTCTCCGGCCAGCTCGCCGTGGCGGTGCCCGCCGGCACCTACCGCTTCTACTTCGTGGCGGAGGAGCTGAACGCTGACGCCGGGGCGCTGGTCCCCGCCCGCCCGGCCGACGTGCCCGCCCGCGGTGGCGCCTTCGCGGCGAGCGATCTGGTCCTTGGGCGTGTGGGGAGCGGGCTGGTGTGGCGGCGGCCGGAGGGGGAGGTGCCGTTGGACCCGCTGCTGCTCTATTCGCGCGACGGGACCCTGGAGCTCTACTACGAGGTGTACGGCCTGCCGGCAGGCGCCGCAATCGCGACCCACGTGGCGGTGACGCCCGTGTCGCGCGGCTCCCTCCTCGCGCGGCTGTTCGGGCGCCGCGGCGGGGTGCACCTCGAGTACAACACCCAGACCGATGCCCCCGGCCTTTCGCGGGTCCGCCAGCGGATCGGTCTCGCCGGGCTGGCGCCCGGGCGCTACGACCTCGAGGTGACCCTGCGCGACCCCGCCTCGGCGACGCAGGTGGTCCGCCGCCAGAGCTTCGAGATCGCGGCCCAACGAGCGCCTTGACCCCCCCGCTCGCGCGCCCTAAGTTGACCCGCTAACGAGCGTTAGCCGAGGACCCCCAGCTCCATGTTCTGCTCCCGCTGCGGTACCGAGGTCCAGGTGTCGAGCAAGTTCTGTCCGACGTGCGGACTGGACTTGACCACGATCACCCAGGGCATGACCGCCGCGCAGCCCGCGGCGCAACCGCCTCAGCCGGACGAAGCGGAGATCGTCCGGGACGCGCTCAAGGACGAATACGAGCTGGAGAAGGAACTCGGGCGCGGCGGGATGGCGATCGTCTTCAAGGCGCGCGACAAGTCGCTGGAGCGCGAGGTCGCCATCAAGGTCCTGCCGTTCTCGCTCTCGTTCGACGCGGAGTTCGTCGAGCGCTTCCAGCGCGAGGCGCGCACCGCCGGCAAGCTCGAGCACCCGAACATCATCCCGATCTACCGCGTGGGCAAATCGGGCCGGGTGATCTACTTCGTCATGAAGTTCATCCGCGGGAAGTCCCTCTCCGCGGTGGTCGAGGCGCGCGGCGCGATCCCCGTGCCGGAGCTGAAGCGCGTGTTGATCGAGTGCTCGCGGGGCCTCGGCTTCGCGCACAAGCACGGCATCGTGCACCGCGACATCAAGCCCGATAACATCATGTTCGACGAGCTGGGCCAGGCGATCGTGACCGACTTCGGCATCGCCAAGGCCCAGTCCGGCGCCCGCCTCACGGGCACCGGGATGTCCATCGGCACGCCGCACTACATGAGTCCCGAGCAGGCGCGGGCCCAGAACCTCGACGGCCGGAGCGACATCTACTCCCTCGGCGTCGTGGCCTACCAGTGCCTCACCGGCCACGTGCCGTTCGACGGCGAGGACAGCTTCTCCATCGGCTACAAGCACATCATGGAGGAGTTGCCGGTCCCGCCGCTCGAGAACGCCGACCAGCGGGAGCTGTTCACCGTCATCCAGAAGATGATGGCGAAGAAGCCGGAGGACCGGTTCCAGACGGCCGAGGACGTGGTGCACGCCCTCGAGTCGCTGGGCGGCCCCTCCGCGCGCGTCTCGCTGACCGACATGGCCACGATGCCGACGCGCGCGATCGAGCCGATGAAGGCGCCGGCGCCGGCCATCTCGATGGCGGCCACGACGCCCCTGCCGCGCGCGTCGGCCTCCATGGGGGTCCCGGCGGACGTCGCCGCCGCGGCGGCCGCGAAGGCTGCGGCGCCGAGCCCGCCCGCGGCCCCCGCCAAGGGGAAGCCCGCGCCGCGGCCGGCGCCCAAGGGGAAGAGCAAGGCGCCCTTCTACGCCCTCGGCGGCGTGGCCGTCGTCGCGCTCGCGCTGGGCGGGTACATGGTCTTCGGCCGCGGCGGCACACAGGTCGCCGTGGCGCCCCCGGCGGACACGACGCACACGGCGGCCGTCACGCCCGACACCACCAAGGCCCGCGCCGACAGCGCCGCCGCCCACGCGGCCGCGCCGGCCCCGGCTCCCGCCGCCTCGCGCACCACGCCTTCGCACGCCAATCCGCCGGCGCGTCCGGCGCCCAGCGGACCGCCCGGCACGCTGAGTCTCTCCGGCAACATCCCGCGCGGCGCGACGATCACCGTGGACGGCCGCCCCGGTTCCGAGCACGAGAAGCTGCCCCCCGGCCAGCACCGCGTGCGCGTCGAGGCACCTGGCTTCCAGCGCTACGAGGCGCAGGTGGACATCGCCTCCGGTCGCGTGAACTCGCACCCCGTCACGATGCTCCCGGCCGCCGGGGGGGCCGCCCCGCCCGCGGCGGCGGCGCCGCAGGCGTCCTCCAGCACGCCGGCCGCGGAGTGCCAGAATCCCTCGAGGGCCGTGCTCAACCTCCACAACGCCTGCTATACCGTCCGGCCGAGCCCGCGGACGCCGCCGCTCGCCGTGGTGCCGGCGTCGTGCACCGGTACCGTGACGCCAGCCACGATCCTTCTCAAGGTGAGCGTCACCGGGGACGTGGCCACGGCTTCGAGCAGCAGCCCCGGCTCCAACTGTGCCGCCTTCAATGCCGCCGCGCTCGCCGTCGCGAACGACCTCTCGTTCACGCCAGCGACCAAAGGGGGACAGCCGGTCGAGGCGTGGATCAAGCTGAGCATCCGGCCACAGCCGCAGTGACGATCCACCCCACGGCCTGGGTGGCCCCCAGCGCGGACGTGATGGGAGACGTGTCGCTCGGCGAGGACTCGAGCGTGTGGTACCAGTGCGTCCTCCGGGGCGACATCGGCCCCATCGTCGTCGGCCCCCGCTCCAACATCCAGGACCTGAGCATGGTCCACGTCCTCGAGGGCGTCGGCTGCACCATCGGCGCCGACGTCGGGGTCGGGCACCGTTGCGTCCTGCACGCCTGTACCGTCGAGGACGGGTGCCTGATCGGGATGGGGAGCATCGTGCTGGACTACGCCCGGGTGGGCGCCGGCTCGGTGGTCGGGGCGGGCGCGGTGGTCCCGGAGGGGATGCAGATCCCGCCCGGTTCCCTCGTCCTCGGCATCCCGGCCAAGGTGATCCGGCCGGTGGACGACGCCCTCCGCGGCCGCATCCGGCTCACTACGGAGCACTACATCGAACTGGCGCAGCGCCACCGGAACGGAACGTACCATCGATTGGGGGCGTGACTGCACGCGACGCCGACAGCGTCTCGCTAGGTTTGTGATGTGCAAAGTGAAGAGTTGAGGTGGTGACTGGGGATTCGCGGGGTGTTGCCCGCACCGCATAACCGTTTAGCTTGTCACCCCGCTTTTCTTTACTGCCGCATCCACTTCAACGCAGAGCGGACGCCGCCCAGTCGGGACACTGTCCCGGCACCGCGGCGTCGTAGGGCACGGGAGAGGGAAGCACGATGGCTTTGAGCGATTCGGCCCGCCGGAAGGCGTTGCAGCTCAGTTCGAACGCGGTCACGGTGCTGCAGCGCCGGTACCTCGTCAAGGACGACGCCGGTCGTCCCGTCGAGGATCCGGCGGACCTGTTCTGGCGGGTGGCGCGCACGATCGCGGCCCCCGACCTGAACTACGGAGCGTCGGAAGGGGCGGTGGAGGCGGTGGCGGAGGAGTTCTTCCGCCTGATGGCGGAGCGGAAGTGGATGCCCAACAGCCCCACGCTGATGAACGCGGGGCGGCCGTTGGGGCAGCTTTCCGCCTGCTTCGTGCTGCCGGTGGCCGACGCCCTCTCCGACGGCCAGAGCGGCATCTACGACACCCTCCGGGCCATGGCGCTAGTGCACCAGTCTGGGGGCGGCACGGGCTTCGCCTTCAGCCGCCTGCGTCCCAAGAACGACGTGGTGCGCTCCTCGATGGGAGTGGCCTCGGGTCCGATCTCGTTCATGCGGCTGTACGACGCCTCGACCGACGTGGTGAAGCAGGGCGGCACGCGCCGCGGCGCCAACATGGGCATCCTCCGGGTGGACCACCCCGACATCCTCGAGTTCATCGGCTGCAAGGACGACACCACCCAGATCACGAACTTCAACATCTCGGTGGCGGTCACCGACGCGTTCATGGACGCGGTGCGGGAGGGCCGGCCGTACGACCTGATCCACCCGCGCACCCGCAAGGCCACGGGTCAGCTCGATGCCCGAGACGTGTTCGCGAAGATCGTGAAGGGCGCCTGGAAGACGGGCGAGCCGGGCGTTTACTTCATCGACCGCGCGAACGCCTACAACCCGGTGCCGCACCTCGGCGCGTATGAGGCGACCAACCCGTGCGGAGAGCAGCCGCTCCTCCCCTACGACGTCTGCAACCTTGGCTCGATCAACCTCGGCCTGTTCGTGAAGGGCGGCGAGGTGGATTGGGGGGACCTGCGCCGCACGGTGCACCTGTGCACGCATTTCCTCGACAACGTGATCGACGCCAACAAGTACCCGATGCCGGAGATCGACGACCTCGCGAAGCGCATCCGGCGCATCGGGCTCGGCGTGATGGGCTGGGCGGACATGCTGGTCCGGCTCGGCGTGCCCTACAACTCAGCCGAGGCGGTGGAGTTCGGGCGGCAGGTGATGCGGTTCGTGGACGAGGAGTCGAAGGTCGCCTCCGAGAAGCTGGCCGAGACCCGGGGCGTGTTCCCGGAGTGGGAGCGGAGCATCTGGGGCCCCGACGCCAGCTGCGCGCGCACCGCCGCCGGCGAGCGCGTCCGGCCGACGCGCCGCCTCCGGAACTGCAACATGACGACCGTGGCGCCGACGGGGACGATCTCGATCATCGCCGGCTGCTCCAGCGGCATCGAGCCCCTTTTCGCCGTCGCGTTCCTCCGGAACCAGGCCGGCACGCTGATGACGGACGCGAACGAGGACTTCGTCCGGTACGCGAGGGAAGGGAATTGGTACTCCGACGACCTGATGCAGAAGGTCGCGGGGGAGGGGCACATCCACTTCCCGCAGGTGCCGGAGCTGCTGCAGCGGGTGTTCGTGACGGCGCACGACGTGACGCCGGAGTGGCACATCCGGATGCAGGCGGCGTTCCAGGAGTTCACCGACTCCGCCATCAGCAAGACCTGCAACTTCCCGCAGGCGGCGAAGGAAGAGGACGTCCGCAAGATCTACGAGCTGGCATTCGAGCTGCAGTGCAAGGGCGTGACGGTCTATCGCGACGGCAGCCGCGACATGCAGGTCCTCTCGACCGGCAAGAGGGCGAAGGACGTCGCGCAGAACCGGAGCGGGGCCCCGGCGCCGGGCTCCGCGGTGGACGGCGGCGAGCCACCCTTCGAGGTGGAACGGGAGATGGCCGACCTGCGGGGGCAGGTGGCCGAGCTGGAGGCGGAGCTGGACCGGGTGCGGCGCGAGCTGCACGTCGCCGAGTCGGAGAACGCCCAGCGGCGTGCCAAGCGCTCGCGCCCCGACCTGCTGCGCGGCATGACGCGGCGGATCGAGACCCCCCTCGGCACCGCCTACGTCACCATCACCGAGGACGACAAGGCGCAGCCGTTCGAGATCTTCATCTCCCTCGGCAAGGCTGGCGCCCCGCTGATGGCGGACGTGGAGGCCATCGGCCGACTGATCAGCCTCGGCCTGCGCTCGGGTATCCCGATGTCGGAGATCCACCGCCAGCTGCGCGGCATCTCCAGCGACCGCGTCATCGGCCTCGGCCCCACGAAGGTGATGAGCGTGCCGGACGCCATCGGCATCGCCATCGAGAAGTGGATGCAGGAGAAGAACGAGGGGGTGCAGCAGGACCTGCTCGCCCTCCATGCGCCGGGGACACTCTCGCCGGCGCGGCCGGTGGCCGTGAAGCCCCCCGCGCCACAGGCGGAGGCGGTCCAGGGCGAGCTGGAGCCGCTCCGCAGCGAGCAGTTCTTCGTCGGCGCGTGCCCCGACTGCGGCTCTCAGCTCGAGTTCGCGGAAGGGTGCATGAAGTGCCACGTGTGCGGCTACAGCGAATGTGGGTGATGAGTGATGGGTGATGAGTGATGGGTGGTGAGTGATGAGTGATAGGGCCGGCCCCTCTGGTCATGGGGGCCGGCCTCGTTTCCACGGCAGAACCCGGAGATCCCGTGTCACGCCTAAGCCGATTGGCTCCCCTCGCCCTCCTCGTCGCCTGCGCGCCCGCCGGCGTCCCCCAGCTCACCGGCGCGCATCGCGCCGCCATCGCCGACAGCGTGCGCCAGCTGGCCGCCGGCCTCGCCGCCCAGGTCAGCGCGCACGGCTACCGCGGCTTCCCCGCGACGATGGACAGCATGCCCGGCTACCTCTGGGCGTACGACGGGATCATCCCGTTCACGTCCTTCGACTCGATGGCGGCATGGACCCGGTCCGAGCCGGAGGCCAACACGCGCGAGGTCTTCGCCTGGGACACCCTGCGCATCCAGGTCATCGCCCCCGGCGTCGCCGGCTTCGCCGCCGGGTATAGCGAGACGCGGCCCGACAGCACCGGGGCGGCGAAGACGGAGAAGGGGATCTTCACCGCCGTGGCGGTGCACCGCCCGGGCGGCTGGAAGTTCACGACGGCCCACACCTCGACGCTGCCGCCGCCCCCGCCGCCGGCGCACCGCTAGCGGTGCTCGCGCACGCGATTCTGCACTGCCGGGCGCCCGACTCGGTGCGTTGTCCAGCTGTCGGCGCCGGAGTGTCGGTCCCCTGCGCATCATCAGCGCCCGCGGCGCGACCCGCCAGGAACCGAGATCGTATGAAGAAGGGCAGTTCTAGGGGCCGATCGAAGGCCGTGCGCGAGAAGATGCGACCCGAATACGATTTCAGCGCCGGCGTGCGGGGCAAGTACGCACGGCGCTACGCGGCAGCGTCGAACGTCGTCATCCTCGATCCGGGCGTGGCCGAGGTCTCTCCGAACTCCCGTTCGGCGAACGACGCGCTGCGCGCGCTGGCGGCCATCGTCCGGCGACGCCGCACCCGCAGGAAGACCCGCGCGAGCTGACCTCCACCCAGCCGATGCGACGAGGCCCGGCGCGACATCCGCGCCGGGCCTCGGTGCTTCTGACGGCTGATAGCTGATGGCCAACGGCTCCCCACTGCGGCATCCGGTTCTCGTACGCCGGCCGGTGCGGCGGCGCGACGGGGTGCTCCTGCAGCCGCCGCATGCGCTCCTGGATAGCCCGTTCGAGTTGCGGGTCGGTCCCCCAGGCCGCGGCTGGGGCTGCCGCGGGGTGGACCTCCCCGGCCGGCGCGGGTGTCGCAGAGGAAGGCGGCCCGCGTTGCAGTCAGCCGCCGAGGCGCCCAAGTTTGCGGCACCCGCTGTCTGCTCCGGCGGGTGATCCCGATCGCGGAGCGAACCCTGTGCCGTCCTATCCCGGAGACCTTCCCGCCACCGAGTTCCGCGCCGCGATCCACCGCGCCGCCGATCTCGCGGCCGACTACCTGGAGCACGTCGGCGAATACCCGGTGCTCTCCCGCGCCACGCCGGGCGCGGTGCGCGCGGCGCTGCCGCCCTCGCCCCCCGAGCGCGCCGAGCCGATGGAGGCGATCCTCGCCGACTACAAGCGGATCGTCGAGCCGAACCTCACGCACTGGAATCACCCCGGCTTCATGGCCTACTTCGGCATCACCGGGTCTGGACCCGGCATCGTCGGCGAGACCCTCGCCGCGGCGCTCAACGTCAACGCGATGCTCTGGCGGACCTCACCGGCGGCCACCGAACTGGAAGAACTGGTTGCCGACTGGATGCGTCAGCTCGTCGGTCTCCCGGAGGAGTTCTGCGGCCACATCAACGACACCGCGTCGGTCAGCAGCTTCGTCGCGCTCGCCGTGGCGCGGCATCGCGTTCCGGCGCTGGACATCCGCACCAAGGGCCTGGCCGGGCGCCCCGAGGTGCCGGCCCTCACCGTCTACTGCTCCGACCAGGCGCACTCCTCCATCGACAAGGCGGTGATCGCCCTCGGGCTCGGCCACGAGAACCTGCGGAAGATCCTCTGCGACGAGGCGTTCCGGATGGACGTCGGCGCGCTCGAGGCGGCGGTCGCCGCTGATCGCGCGGCGGGCCGGCTCCCCATCGCGGTCGTGGCCACCGCTGGCACCACTTCGACCACGAGCGTGGATCCGCTCCCCGCGATCGCGGACGTCGCCGCGCGCGAAGGGCTCTGGCTCCACGTGGACGCCGCCTACGCCGGCAATGCCGCCGTCTGCCCCGAGTACCGCGCGCTGCTGAACGGCTGGGAACGCGCGGACTCGATCGTCTTCAACCCCCACAAGTGGCTCTTCACGCCGGTGGATTGCTCGCTCCTCTACCTGCGCGACGTCGAGCTGCTCCGGTCGGCGTTCTCCCTCGTCCCGGAGTACCTGCGCACCCCGGAGACGGGCGTCACCAACCTGATGGACTACGGCATCCAGCTCGGCCGCCGCTTCCGCGCCCTCAAACTGTGGATGGTCATCCGCGGATTCGGGGCGGAGGGGCTACGCGAGCGGATCCGCCATCATTGCGCGCTGGGGAGGGCGTTCGCGGAGTGGGTCGCGCACGAGCCCGGATTCGAGGTGGTGGCGCCGGTGCCCTTCAGCACCGTCTGCTTTCGAGCCACCTCGCCGGGCTCGCCGAAGAGCCAGGACGCGCTCAACGAGCGGATCCTGGCGCGGGTGAACGACTCCGGACGCGTCTTCCTCTCTCACACCAAGCTGCGCGGGCGGGTGGTGCTGCGGCTCACCGTCGGCAACCTGCGCACGACCCGGGAGCATGTTGAGCGCGCGTGGGCTCTGATCCGCGAGGTGGCGTCCGCCTCCTGACCACCGCCGACTCCATCACCGCCTTCACCCAGCGGGACCCGGCGGAAGGGCAGCCGGGCACCGAGCGCACGGTGGTGCGCATCCTCGCCGCGTCCGACGGGCTGTCTCGACCTGATCGCTCCGCTCGCCGGACTGACTCCGGTACCGGACGGCCGCGCTACAGCTCCTTGGACACGTCCACCGTCGAGTCCTCGCCCGTCACGACGCTGAAGCCGCGCCGCTCGAAGACCGCGATCATCGGACGGTTGTCGCTCGTCGTCTGAGCCACGACGCGCTTGAGCTTCCACCCCTTCGCGATTTCGACGCAGTAGTCCGTCAGGATGCCGCCCAGCTTCCGGTTCTGCCACGCGTCCACGATGAGTACCGCGTACTCCCCCTCCTGGTGGCCCGGATCGGCGATGAGCCGCCCCACGCCCACCAGCTGGCGCCGCGCGCCCTCCCCGATCTCGGCCACGATCGCGATCTCCCGCGCGTAGTCGATGTAGCAGTAGCGCGTGGCCACCTCGTGCGTGTTCCAGTGGAAGAGGTAGCGGAACCGCGAGTAGAGCGCCTCCTTCGAGCAGCTGCCCAGCATCGCCAGCCACAGCGGCTCATCCTCCGGCTTGATCGGCCGCAGCGTCAGCGCCGTGCCGTCCTGGAGCTCGATGCGGCGGACGTACTTCCACGGGTACGGCCGCAGCGCCAGGTGCGCGTACGGCTCCGCTTCGACCCCCACCAGCGCGCGGTCCACCACGACCCGCGCGTCCAGCGCCACCACCTCGACGCTCGTGCACAGCAGCGGGTTGATGTCCAGCTCGGTGATCTCCGGCCAGTCGGCCGCCAGGTACGACAGGCGGACCAGTACCTCGACCAGCTGCCCGACGGCGATCGGCTCCCGGCCGCGGTACCCCGTGAACAGCGGCCACATCCGGAGCGACTCGAGCATCCGCTTGGCCAGCCGCTCGTTGAGCGGGGGGAAGCCGAGGCTCCGGTCTCCCAGCAGTTCCGCCCCCACACCGCCCATCCCGGCCAGGATCACCGTGCCGAAGACGGGGTCCTTCTTGATGCCGAGGATCAGCTCGAGGGAGTCCCTGGCCCGGATCATCTTCTGCACCGTGACGCCGTCGAGGCGCGCGTCCGGCCGCCGGCTCCGCGCGTTGCGCACTATGGTGTCGAAGGCCGCCGCGACCATCTCGGGGCCGGCAAGGTCGAGCGCGACCCCCCCCACGTCCGTCTTGTGCGTCAGATCGGGCGAGCGGACCTTGAGCACCACCGGGTAGCCGATCTGCCCGGCGACCGCGACGGCCTCGGCGGCCGAAGCGGCGGCGAGCGGTGTGGTCACGGGGATCCCGTACGACGCGATCAGCTCCTTGGAGACGTCCTCGGTGAGGATGTCCCCGGCGCCCAGGTGCGTGGCCACGAACCGTCGCTTCGCCTCCGCACGGTCGTAGGGGAACTGGATCACCACGTCCTTCGGCGTCTCGTAGAGCGTTTGGAGGTTCCGCGCGTAGGCCACCAGCGTCATGAACGCGCGGATCGCCTGCTCCGGCATGGGATACGCCGCGACGCCCGCGTCCACGAGGATCGGCAGGCCCTCGCGCATCGCACGGCCGCCGAGCCACGCGGCCAGCACCGGCTTCGACGTCTGCTGCGCCAGCCTCCCGACCACCCGTGCCGTCGCTGCGGGGTTGGTCATCGCCTGCGGCGTGATGATCGCCAGCACCGCGTCCACGTTCGCGTCGTCGAGCACGAGCTGGACGGCCTTCTCGATGCGCTTGGAGTTGGCGTCGCCCAGCACGTCCACGGGATTGCCGTGCGACCACGGCGGCGGCAGGGCCTCATCGAGCTTCGCCATCGTCTCCGGCGCGAGGGGGGCCAGCTCCCCCCGCTCGGCGATCAGCGCGTCGGCCGCGATGACGCCGGGCCCCCCGGCGTTGGTCACGATGCCGAGCCGCGGCCCCCTGGGGATCTTGCCGCGGCCGATCAGCTCCGCGCAGTCGAACACGTCGCCCAGGTCGGGCACCCGCGCGATGCCGGCGCGCTGGAACGCAGCGTCGAAGACGGCGTCCTCCGAGGCCAGGGCCCCCGTGTGGGAGGCGGCGACTTGCGCTGAGGCGGCGAAGCGGCCGGCCTTGAAGGCGATGATCGGCTTCTCCCGCGCGAACGCCCGCGCCGCGGTCATGAACGACCGCGCGTCGGAGATGGACTCGATGTAGAGGATGATGGAGCGCGTCTGCTCGTCCTCGCCGAAGTAGTCGATCAGGTCGCCGAAGTCCACGTCGAGGGCGTTCCCGACGGACACGAAGTACGAGAAGCCGATCTTGCCGTCGAGCGCCCAGTCGAGCACCGAGGAGCAGAGCGCCCCTGACTGCGAGATGAAGGCGATGCCGCCGTTCGCCGGCATCGCCGGCGCGAAGCTGGCGTTGAGGTTGAGGCGCGGCACCAGGATGCCCAGGCAGTTGGGCCCGATGATCCGCATCCCCTCGAAGCGCGCCTGCTCGTCCCGGACCCGCCGCTCGAGCGCCCTGCCGGCCTCGCCGGTCTCCTTGAAGCCGGCGGAGACGATGATGAGTCCGCGGATGCCGGCCTCTCCGCACGCCGCCACCTGCGCCGCCACCTGCTCGGCCGGCGAGCAGACGATGGCCAGGTCGGGTGTCCTGGGCAGCCGCGCGACGTCGGGGTAGCACTGGATGCCGAGTACCGCCTCCTGGCTCGGGTTGACGGGGTAGACCACCCCGTTGAAGCCGCCGCCGACCAGGTTCGAGAGCACCTTGCCGCCGACGGTGTTGGGGTTCTGGGTGACGCCGACGAGCGCGATGCGCCTGGGGTTGAAGATGCGGCCGAGATTGTGGACGTCCATCCAGCGAGTATACCGGGCGTGCGAAGGCCCGGCCAGGGACGCGCGACCCCGGGCCGTGCACCGGCCCTGCGATCCACCTGCCGACCCACTGCGTCTTTGGCGCGACGACGCCCCACCCGGATACTCGGACCGGGACGAAGGAGATTCCGATCCGCGATGTCGGGGCGTTCCATGGCAGGCCCCCGCCGAGAGTTGCCGTCACGGTTGCCGTTCTTGAGTCGTCGCGACCCCCGGCTAGGTCTCAGGGGTTGCCCGCTGAATGGGACTGGTCGCGCTCGGCGGCGGCTCGCGCAGGGCTTGCGCTCGCAGCCCTGAGCGTCGAAGGGCGGGCCTGCACGCGCGACGGGGCGCCGCGCGGCGCCCCGTTCGCGTTCCCACGGGCTCGGACTCTCGGCGTGTCACCCTCGCCGCGCGCCGGGCCCGCCGAGCGCCTCCCTTACTTCGCGTCGGCTCCGCGGAACGGCGCCCCGATCAGCGGAGCGATTAGGCAGACGTTGAACAGCCCCGCGGCGAACGGGAACAGTCCGACGACGGCGAGCACCTTCCCGGCCGCGCCGGGCACGACCCAGAGGCCGCACGCGATCAGCGCCAGCCCCACCACGATGCGAAGGCTGCGGCCCAGCCCGCTGGCCATGAACTTGGCGAATCCCATCTAAACCCCCCGGTAGGTGACGGGCGGCCCTCCGAGCGGGCCGCCAATTACGAGTGAAACAGTAAACATTCCCGAGCCGCCTGTCACGCCCCTGCGGGCGCGTTCAGGGCGCCGGCGCGAAGAGCCATGCCAACTGCCGCGCCTGCTCCTGCGCGGCGGCGAGGTTCCGCTCGTAGAGGGTGCGGTACTCGGCGGGGAGCGATTCCCGGAGGCGCGCCGGTTCGAGCACCGCGTCGCCGCGGCCCCGGCCCACCTCGACGGCCTGGCCGAGGAAGCAGGTCGACATCCCCGTGTCCATGCGATTGATGACCGTGCAGTCGAACCAGGCATAGCAGTCGCCGAGGATCGGGCAGCCGGTGACGCCCAGCCGGTGCGGGAGATCCGCCAGCTTGTCGCTCTCCCGCCCGCTCGAGAACCCGAGCATCGCCACCACGTCCGTCTGACCGGCGTGAAGGAGGTGCAGGGCGAACCGGCCCGTCTCGCTCACGATCTCGTGGGTGAGGTGCCACTTGTTGATCTGGACCAGGAGCCGCGGGACATCGGGGGCGATGGAGAGGCGCACTGCGCCGTCCGAGATCATCCCGTTGCGCTTGTCCCTGCGGGCGCTGGTGATGGCGACGACGGGCGTGGTGAGGTTCCGCAGAAGTTCGTAGGTCTGGCTGGGGTCCATCCTACAAGATAGGCGGCGGGGGAGCGGGGTGCACGGGGCCGCCGCGGAGGCCGGCGAGGATCCGGCCGGCACGTGAGCCGAGGCGAGCACTCACGGGGCGCAGCCCGGCTCGCCTGCCGGTCGGTCCGAGCGCACGGTCTCCGCGGTGGCAGCGCGCTGCCGTTGCCCCCACCGTCGCGCTCTCCTACTTTCGCCCCATGCGGGTTCTGCTGGTCGAAGACGACCCCGAGCAGGCGAAGATCCTTGCGGAGGGGCTGCGGGAGCAGGGGCTGGAGGTGGACCACGCGGCCACCTACGCCGCCGGTCTGGAGCGCGCGCGACACGGCGGGGCGGACGTGATCGTCCTCGACGTGATGCTCCCGGGGGGGAGCGGCTTCGATCTCTGCGCGCGGGTCCGCACGGCGGGCCTTGCCACGCCGGTCCTGATGCTCACCGCGCGGGACAGCGTGGACGACCGCGTGGCGGGGCTCGACGCCGGCGCCGACGACTACCTCCCGAAGCCGTACGCATTCCGCGAGCTGCTGGCTCGGGTGCGGGCGCTGGCGCGCCGCCAGCCGCGCCTGGCGCCGCAGCGCATCCGGGTCGCCGACCTGGAGGTGGACCTCGTGACGCGCACGGTGCGCCGCGGCCGCCGGGAGATCGAGCTGACCGCCAAGGAGTTCGCCCTCCTGGAGGTGTTCGTGCGGCACGCCGGGGAGGTGCTCGACCGCGCGACCATCACCGCGCACGTATGGGACGAGAACCACGACCCCTTCACTAACGTGCTCGAGGTGCTGGTGCGCCGTCTGCGCCGCAAGATCGACGACGACTTCGCGCCAAAGCTGATCCAGACGGTGCGGGGCGCCGGCTACCGATTCGGGGGAGGGGCCTGATGGATCCCCTCCGCCGCCTCCGGCTCCGTCTCACCGCGTGGTACGCCGGGACCTTCGCGTTCATCCTCCTGGTGCTCGGCGTCGGCCTCTTCACCGCCATCGCGCGGCAGATCGATCTCGAGCTGCAGGCCTCGGTGCGCCGGGCCGCGCGCGAACTGATCGGCGCCGCGCGGGTCCGCGAGATGGAGGCGCGGCAGGCGCGGGGCGCGGTGGTGGACGCGGTGGACGAGCTGCACATCCCCGACCGGAGCCTGTACCTCTTCGACGGGGCGGGGAACGTCATCCGTCCCGACACCGCGGGCCCGCGCGTGCGCCAGGCCGCACGCGAGGCGGCCGCTGGCGGCTCGATCGACCGGGCCGTGTCGGAGGACCGGGAGGGCCGGAGCCTCGAGGTGCACGCCGAGCGCTTCCGGCTCGCCGACGGCCACTGGTACGTGGCGGTGGCGGTGGCCGACCGGGTGGAGCTGGAGGACCGGTACGCGCTCCTCATCGCGGCCTTCGCCGTCGCGGCGCTCGCCGCCTTGGGCCTCGTGACCGGCGGCGGGATGCTGCTGGCCCGCAAGTCCGCCGCGCCGGTACAGCTGGCGTTCGAGCAGATGCGCCGGTTCATGGCCGACGCCGCGCACGAGCTGCGGACGCCGATTACCGTCCTGCGGAGCCGAGCGGGGGTGGCGCAGCAGAAGGCGCGCGGGCCGGAGGCCTACGCGGAGGCGCTGGCGGACATCGAGCGCGAGGCCGCGCGGATGGGGACGATCGTGGACGACCTCCTCATCCTCGCCCGGGCCGACGCGGGCCAGCGGGCGTTGCGCCCCGAGCGCTGCTTCCTCGACGACGTCGTCCTCGACGCGGTGCACGCCGCCCAGCCCCTCGCCGAGCGTCGCGGCGTGCGGCTCGAGGTCGGGACGCTCGAGGAGGCGGCGGTGAGCGGTGAGCCCGAGCTGCTGCGCCAGGCCGCCATCATCGTCCTCGACAACGCCCTCAAGTACACCCCCGCCGGCGGCGCGGTCGCGGTGACCGTCACGGCGGCGGAGGGCTGCTGCACCCTCGCGGTGCGCGACACCGGCATCGGCATCGCCCCCGACGTCCTGCCCCACGTCTTCGAGCGCTTCTTCCGCGGCGCGCCCGCGGAAGGCCGGGAGCCGGGCGCCGGCCTCGGCCTGGCGATCGCGCGGTGGATCGCCGACGCGCACGGGGCCGAGATCGCCATCCAGTCGGAGGTGAGCCGGGGGACCGAGGTCTCCCTGCGCTTCCCCGCCGCCGTGTAATGGTGCTGACAGGTGCGGCTTCTACCTTCCGGGGCGTATGCACACACTCGCTCCCGGAGGCCGGGCCGTGCCGTGGGTGGTCGCGCTGCTCCTCGTAGGTGGAGCCGGCGCCGCGCTCGCGCAGCAGCCCGTGACCCGCGAGGAGGCCGTCGCCGCGGCGCTCGCGCGGGGCCCGCGCGCGCTGCGGGCCGCCCCCGATCTGGCCGCAGCCCGCGCCGACGTGACCGGCGCCCGCGCCTTCCAGAACCCCACCGCCACGGCGAGCTACACCGGCGCGGTGCCCACGTACCACGCCGAGCTGGAGATACCCCTCGACTTCCCCTGGCTCCGCGCGGCGCGGGTCGGCGCGGCCGAAGCGTCGCTCTCGTCCGCGCGCTTCCGGTACGCGTTCGAGCGCGCCGGCGCCCGGTTCGACGCTGAGGTCGCCTACGTGCGGGCGCTGGCGGCGGGGGAGCGCTCGCGAATCACGCGCCGGAACGCGGCGGACGCCGACAGCCTCCTCGCCCTGGCGCGCCTGCGCCGCGACGCCGGCGACGCGAGCGCGCTCGACGTCGAGCTGGCCACCGTGGCGGCGGGTCAGCTCGCCTCCGCGGCCGACGCCGACTCCCTCGCAGCGGTGGGTGCCCTCCTCGACCTGCAGGCGGTGATGGGGCTGCCGGCCGAGCGCGTGACGGTCGCGCTCGCCGACTCTCTGGCGGCACCTGCCGCCCCGGCGGACTCGGCGGGAGGAGTGACCCTCCAGGTCGCCGCGGCCGAGGCCGCGCTGCAGGCGCAGGACCGCACCCTCGCCCTCGCGCGGCGCAGTGTCCTTGCTGCACCGAGCCTCACCGTCGGAGTGGAGGGCGGCGACCCCTCGGGGACGGAGAAGGGCCCGCTGGCGGTGGTCGGCGTGGCCCTGCCGTTGCCCCTCTTCAATTGGAACGGCGCTGCGATCCAGGCGGCGGCGGCGGCCCGTGACCGCTCGCGCGTCGAGGCGTACGTGGCCCGGCGCGAGAGCGACGCGAGCATCGCGGCGGCCCGGCGGGAGCTGGCGGCGGCGCTGCGCCGCGTGGCGCGGGGCCGCGCGCTGCTCGGGAGCGCGGAGCGCGTGGCGGCGATGAGCCTCCTCGCCTACGGCGAAGGGGCGGTGGCGCTGCCGAGCGTGCTGGAGGCTCAGCGCACGGCGCGCGAGGCACTGGCGGACACCGTCGCCGACCTGGCGGCGGCGAACGTGGCGGCGGCCGCGCTGCGGCTCGTCACGGCGACGGCGGGGATGGAGGCACCGTGAGACGGAGCGTGCTGGCGGCCGCGGGGCTCGCCCTGCTGGCCTCGGGGTGCGGCAAGAAGGAGGAAGGGGAGGGCGCCGCCGCGGCGACGGTGGGCGTGCGCACCGCCGTGGCGGCGGTCCAGGACGTCCCGCTGACGGTCTCCGGGATCGGCACCGTGGCGCCGAGGCCCGGTCGGTTCGCCGCTCTCAGCGCTCCGGGGGCGACCCGGGTGGCCCGCATCTTCGCCGTCGCGGGCCAGGCCGTCCGCGAGGGCGAGCCGCTCATCGAGTTCGAGCGCGCGCCCTTCGAGGCGCTCGCCCGCAGCGCGGAAGCCGCCTTGACCGCGGCCCAGCACGCCGCGGACCGCGCGACGCGCCTGGCCGAGGCGGGTGTCGTCCCGCGCAAGGACGTGGACCAGTCGCAGGGGGACCTCGCGCAGGCGCAGGCGAACGCGATCACCGCGCGGAGGGCTCTGGAGCTGGCCACGCTGCGCGCCCCCCTCGCCGGCGTGGTCACGAGCATGACCGCCGTGGTCGGCGCGCCGGTGGACGTGGCGCAGGCGCTCGTGGAGATCGCCGACCCCTCGGCGCTCGACGTGCTGGTCTCCCTCGCCCCCGCCGACGCCGCTCCGGTCCGGCCGGGCGCCGCCGTCACGCTGAACGCGGGGGAGGCGGCGGACGCGACGCTCGTGGCCGCCGGCGTGGTCGGCGAGGTCGTCCCCGCCGTGGACTCGGTGACGCGGGCCGTCACCGTCCGCGTCCGCGTCACGCGGCCCGAGCGTTCCCTCCGCATCGGCGAGACGCTCTTCGGCCGCATCGCCGTCGCGGCGCACCCGCGCGCCGTCACGGTCCCCGCGGAGGCACTCGTCCCCGACGGCGAGGGCTTCAAGGTCTTCGTGGTGGACTCCGCGGGCGTCGCGCACGCTCGGCCCGTGACCGTCGGCATCCGCACCGGAACCTCGGTCGAGATCGTGAAGGGGATCGCCGCGGGGGAGACGGTCGTCACCTACGGGGCCTACGGGGTGGACGACGGGGCGAAGGTCGTGGCGGCGAAGCCGTGAAGCTCTTCGACGTGCTGGCGCGCCAGCGCCGCTTCATCTACCTCTCCGTTGCGCTCCTCAGCGCCGCCGGCGTCTGGTCGGCGCTCGTCCTCCCATCGGCCATCTACCCCGAACTCGCCTTCCCGCGCGTCGTCGTCGTGGCGCAGGGCTCCTCCTTCGGCGCGCGGCAGGAGGTCTTCGGCGTCACGCGGCCCATCGAGGAGGCGGTGAGCCTGGTGCCCGGCGTGGAGCGGGTTCGGTCCAAGTCCATCCGCGGTTCGAGCGAGATCTCGATCTGGTTCTCCCCCCGCGCCGACATGACCGTGGGGCTGCAGCTCGTCCAGGCGCGGGTGAACCAGGTGCGCTCCGAGCTGCCGCCCGGCCTCGAGATCGAGATCGAGCGGCTCACGCCGTCGGTCTTCCCCATCCTCTCGTACAACCTCGAGGGGGGCGACGCCGCCACCCTCTTCGACATCGCCCGCTACCAGGTGAAGCCGGTCCTCTCGCGCATCCGCGGCGTGGGCCGGGTGGACGTCCAGGGGAGCGACGTCCGCGAGATCGAGGTGATCGCCGAGCCGGGCCGGCTGGCCGCGCACGGCCTCTCCTACGACGACCTCGCCGCCGCCATCCGCGCGGGCATCACCCCCGAGGCCGTCGGGCGGATGGGCCGCGACTACAAGCAGTACCTCCTGGTGACGGACCTGGAGGCGCACGGCACCGAGGACGTCGCGCAGGTCGTGGTGCGCCCGGGCCTGCGGGTGCGCGATGTCGCCACCGTCGTCGCCGCCACCGAGGACCATGTCCGGATTATCGCCGGAGACGGCAAGCCCGTGGCGCTCGTCAACATCACCCGCCAGCCCGGCGGCAACACCCTCCAGATCGCCGACAGCGTCGCCGCTGCGGTCGCCTCTCTGGTGCCGCAGCTCCCGCCTGGTGTGCGCCTCAAGCCGATCTACGATCAGGCGGGACTGGTGCGGGATGCCGTGGCCTCGGTACGCGACGCGATGCTCCTCGGCGCTCTCCTGGCCACGATCGTCCTCCTCCTCTTCCTGCGGCGCGTCCGCATCACCGCCATCAGCGCGCTCTCCATCCCCCTCACGCTGATCGTCACGATCTTCGTGATGCGGATCCTTGGGCAGACGTTCAACCTGATGACGCTCGGCGCCATGGCGATTGCCATCGGCCTGGTGGTGGACGACGCGGTGGTGGTGACCGAGAACATCGTCCGGCACATCCACCTCCACGAGGGGCGCGGCGAGGCGGTCCGCCACGCGCTGCAGGAGCTGATCTGGCCGGTCACGACCTCCACCGTCACGACGGTGGTAGTCTTCCTCCCCCTCGGCCTCCTGCAGGGGGTCGTGGGGCAGTTCTTCATCGCGCTCTCGGTCACGCTCGCCAGCGCGGTGGTGGTGTCGTGGGTGCTCGCGCTCTCCGTCATCCCGCTGCTCGCCGAGCAGTTCGTGACCGTCGAGGCGGAGGCCACGCCGGCGACGGCCGCGGGCGGCCGGCCCCGCAGGCGCCTGGCGCGCCTCGGCCACGCGCTCGATGGGCTCCCCGACCTCTACGAGCGCTCCGTCGGCGCCGTGATTCAACACCCGCGCCAGCTCCTCGCCGTGGCCCTCGTCCTTGTGGCGCTCGGCGTCGTGGGCTGGCAGCTGGTGGGCTCGGGGTTCCTGCCCGAGATGGACGAGGGGGCGTTCGTCTTCGACTACTGGTCGCCCGGCGGCACGGCGCTCGCCGAGACCGACCGCCAGCTGCGGGTGGTCGAAGGGATCATGGCGGAGATCCCCGAGATCACCGGCACGTCGCGGCGGACTGGCGCGGAGATGGGGATGTTCGCGACCCAGCTGAATCGGGGCGACATCGTGGTCCGCCTCCGCCCGCAGCGAGAGCGGTCGCGCAGCAGCTTCCAGGTGATCGACGACGTGCGCACCCGGGTGGGCGCCGCGCTGCCGCGGCTCCGCATCGAGTTCGTCCAGATCCTCTCCGACGTGATCAACGACCTCGCCGGCGCCTCGCGGCCGGTGGAGATCAAGCTCTTCGGCGACCGGCTCGACTCGCTCGAAGCGTTCGCCAAGAGCCTCGCGCCAGACCTCGCCAAGGTGGACGGCCTCGAGGACCTGTACGATGGCGTGAGCGAGCCGAGCCCCGAGATGCTCCTCAAGGTCAACGAGGCCGAGGCCAGCCGCGTGGACCTCTCGCCGGCACGGGTGGGCGACGCGGTCAACGGCGCCCTCCTCGGCGTGATGGCGGGGGAGCTGCGCCTCGACGACCGGACGATCGGCGTGCGCGTCCGGGCCCCCGACGCCGTCCGCTTCGACGCGTCGGGCCTCGGCGCCCTCCCCGTCGTCACCGGCGCCCGGCGAATCGTCCCCCTCTCGGCCCTCGTCGGCATCCGGTCGGTGGAGGCTCGCGCCGAGCACCTGCGGGAGAACCAGCGGCAGATGATCGTGATGGAGGCCGACGTCGCGGGCCGCTCCCTCGGGGGCGTGATGAAGGACGTGCGGCGCGTGCTCGCCGCCCACCCGGCTCCCGCCGGCATCCGGCTGGAGCTGGGTGGGCAGTACGCCGGACAGCAGGAGGCGTTCAAGGCGCTCCTCATCGTGCTCGTCCTCGCCGTGGTGAGCGTGATCGCCGTGATGGTGATCCAGTTCGAGTCGTTCGTGGAGCCGCTGACCATCGTGCTGGTGGCACCGGTGTCGTTCGTGGGGGCGATCGCGCTGCTCCTCATGACCGGCACGGCCCTCAACGTCTCGTCGCTGATGGGGCTGATCCTGCTGGTCGGGCTCATCGTGAAGAACGGCATCATCCTCCTCGACTTCACCCGGCGGCGGATGAGCCTCGACGGCCTGCCCCTCGAGCCGGCGATCCGGGACGCGGCTCGGGTCCGGCTGCGGCCGATCCTGATGACCACCCTCTGCACGCTGTTCGGCCTGCTACCCCTGGCCCTGGGCCTCGGCGCCGGCGCGGAGCTGCAGCGACCCTTGGCCCTCGCCGTGATCGGGGGCCTCGCGCTCTCCACACCCATCACCCTATACGTGGTTCCCACTCTTCTCGTCGCCATCCGGGGACGGGATTACGTGCTGGAAAGGAGTGCATCGTGATGAAGTACGGAGTGCTCTCGGTTGCCGCGTTGGCGGGCCTGGCGCTCGCGGCCGGCTGCAAGAAGGAGCAGGGGGGGAACGAGGCGGCCGCGGCCAAGCCCGCTGTGGCGGTCCGCATTGGCGCGCAGCCAGTCGCGCCGGCGTTCCCGGTGGAGGCGCCCGACAGCCTCAAGGCCCTAGCCAGGATCACGGTTGACTCCGCGGCGAAGCTCGCCACGGCCCAGGTCCCAGGCGGGGTGATCCAGAAGGCCGAGCTGGAGCGGGAGAAGAACGCGCTCAACTGGTCCTTCGACCTCAAGGTGCAGGGGCAGGAAGGCATCTCGGAGGTCAACGTGAACGCCGTGACGGGCGCCGTCTGGCCGACGGAGCACGAGAACGCCGCGTCCGAGGCGCGGGAAGCACGTGAGGACAGCGCGCACGCACGGCGTCCGGCGGCGCCGGCCCGGTCCGCCACGCCGCCGGCGAAGCGGCCGTAGGCTGACCGGGGGGCGGCGACGGAACTCCATCGGGTGATTCACGTTGAGCGGACGGCGGGGTACCCGCAGCCGGTGATGGCGGGCCGGGTCCACTGACCCCGCGCCGACCCTCCCCGCAAAGGGGGTCCCGAGCACGAGTTTTGCGGTAGCTCCCTTGCGGGACCGTGTGGTACGGTCCCGCAAGGGAGCTTCTCCAATGTCGTCAGCTGTGGAACCTGTGCCCGCTGCGCAGCCCAAGCCCAAGGCGAATTCCGGACCGCGCTGGGCCGAACTCTACCGTTCACTGGTCACCACACCCGAGGTGGCTCTCCAGGCGGTGAAGAGCGGCGACCGCGTCTATATCCACCCCGGCTGCGCCTCCCCCGAGCCGCTCATCGAGGCGCTCGCCGCCCGAGCGGCCGCCCTCACGAACGTCGAGGTCGTGCACATCCTCACGTTCGGCAAGGCGCCCCACACCGCCCCCGAGATGGAGGGGCACTTCCGGCACAACGCCCTCTTCATCGGCGGGAACGTCCGCCAGGCGGTCAACGAGGGCCGGGCCGACTACACCCCGATCTTCCTCGGCGAGATCGCGCGCCTCTTCCGCGAGGACGCGCTGCCGATCGACGTCGCCCTCATCCAGGTCTCGCCGCCCGACGCGCACGGCTTCTGCTCGCTGGGCGTCGGCATCGACCACACCCTCGACGCGGCGCGCCACGCCCGGCACGTCATCGCCGAGGTGAACGACCGGATGCCGCGGACTCACGGCGACGCCTTCCTCCACGTGCGTCAGTTCCACGCTGTGGTCGAGACGTCGCGCCCCCTGCCGGAGCTGGTGGGCGAGCCGGGCGATGCCGTGACCGAGGCCATCGGCCGCAACGCCGCGGCCCTCATCGGCGACGGCGACTGCCTCCAGATGGGCATCGGCACCATCCCCGACGCCATCCTGCGCCAGCTGGGTGACCGCAAGGCCCTCGGCGTGCACACCGAGATGTTCGCCGACGGCGTTGTGGACTTGATCGAGGCGGGCGTCATCACGGGCGAGCGGAAGAGCCTTCACCGCGGCAAGGTGATCGCCGGCTTCCTCCTCGGGACGCAGCGGCTCTTCGACTTCGTCCACGACAACCCCGTCGTGGAGATGCACCCGACGGCGTACACCAACGACCCATTCGTCATCGCGCAAAACGACCGGATGGTGGCGCTGAACTCGGCCATCGAGGTGGACATCACGGGGCAGGTCTGCTCCGACTCCATCGGGACCCGGTTCTACAGCGGCTTCGGCGGCCAGACCGACTTCATCCGCGGCGCCTCGCGCTCGCGCGGCGGCAAGCCGATCATCGCGCTGCCGTCCACCGCGGCGAAGGGGAAGGCCTCCCGCATCGTCTCGGTACTCAGCCCCGGCGCCGGCGTCGTCACCACGCGGGCCGACGTCCGGTGGATCATCACCGAGTACGGCGCGGCGTACCTGTTCGGCAAGACGGTGCGCGAGCGTGCCCGCGCGCTCATCAACATCGCGCACCCCGACTTCCGCGAAGGCCTCGAGCGCTCGGCCCGCGAACGCCGGCTCATCTGATGTGAGAGAGGCGCACGCATGATCACCCAGCTCGGCAACGTCACCGTCGTCGTCAAGGACCTGGCCAGGTCGCTCCGCTTCTTCCGCGACAAGATCGGCCTGCGCCTCGCCTTCTACGACCGGAAGCACAAGTGGGTGTGCTTCGACGCGGGCCGGATGGCTTTCTCCCTCACGACGCCGTGGAACCGCGACGCCAAGAAGATGGTCGGCCGGCGGACGGGCCTCAGCTTCTACGTGGACGATATCGAGAAGACGGTGAAGGCCCTGAAGAAGAAGCACGTGAAGTTCAGTTTCCTGCCCCGCCGGCAGCCGTGGGGCGGCATCCTCGCGAACTTCCGGGACCCCGACGGCAACAGCTATTTCCTGCTCCAGATGCCCGCGGGCTTCGACAAGTAGCCCCGGCGGTCCCCATTGAGCTTCCTGCGGCGCGGCATCACCTTCGGATGATGCCGCGCCGCTCCGCTTTGGCCGGCGAGCCGACCCCGGCCGCCCTTCTCGACCTCGACGTCCTCGAGCGCAACGTCGCCGCGATGGCCGCGAAGGCCCGCGCCCTCGGCGTCGCGCTCCGGCCCCACGCCAAGACCCACAAGTGCGTCGAGGTCGCGCGGATGCAGCGGGGCGCCGGCGCCCGCGGGCTCACCGTCGCCACCCTCGCCGAGGCCCGCGCCTTCGCCGATGCCGGCTTCGACGACATCACGTGGGCCGTGCCCGTGGTCCCGGGGCGCCTCGCGGAGGTCGTGGACCTCGCGCGCCGCATCACGTTCCGCGTGCTGGTCGAATCGGATGCCGCGTCCGGCGCGCTCGCGCGCGCCGCGCGGGAAGCGGGACTGCGCCTGCACGTCTGGCTCGAGGTGGACTCGGGCCAGCACCGTACCGGCGTGGACCCCCGCTCGGCGCTCGCGGTGGACCTGGCGCGGCGCCTCGCGGGCGAAGCGCACCTCCAGTTCGACGGCATCCTGACGCACGCGGGGCACGGGTACGGCGCTCCCGACCGGGCCGCCCTGGTGCGCGCCGCCGCCGAGGAGCGCGACGTGATGGTCGCGCTCGCCGGCCGGCTCCGGGGCGTCGGCGTGCCGGTGGAAGGCGTCAGCATCGGCTCGACGCCGACGATGGCCGTGGCCGAGGACCTCACGGGCATCACCGAGATCCGCCCCGGGAACTACGTCTTCAACGACTACGTCCAGGCGGCGGACGACGTCTGCACGACGGAGGAGTGCGCCCTCTGCGTCCTCGCCACCGTCATCTCGCACCAGCCTGGAGCGGACCACGCCGTGGTGGACGCCGGGGCGCTCGCGCTCTCGAAGGACCTCGGCCCCGGCGACCCGGCGCGCCGGCGGGGCTACGGTCCGCTCCTCGACGGCCTCGCGGGCCACGCCCTGGACCCCGTGCTGTACGTGCGTTCGGTGACGCAGGAGCACGGCGTCGTGGCGGGCGACGCCCCGGCGGACGTGGAGGGGCGCCTGGCCGTCGGCGAGATGGTGCGCATCCTCGCCAACCACTCCTGTCTCACCGCGGCGCTTCACGACGCGTACGTCGTCGTGCGCGGCGAGGAGGTCGTGGACCGCTGGCGAACCCATCGCGAACGGTGAGGCGGCGGCGCGCCCGCCGCCGCTCTGGCGTGAGTCCCTGCGGGCGGTAGTTTCAGAGCATGGCCACCGTCTATCTCAACGGGCAGTTCCTGCCCGAAGCCCAAGCACTCATCAGCCCCCTCGACCGGGGCTTCACCTACGGCGACGGCGTCTACGAGGTCATCCGGGCGTGGAACGGGAAGCCATTCCTCCTCACGCACCACTTCTCCCGCCTCGCGGACAGCTGCGCGAAGATGCGCATCGGCGCCTACCTGACCCACCTCGAGGACGTGCCGCAGCGGCTCCTCAAGGAGAATGGGCTCACCGGCGACGCGCTGATCTACCTGCAGGTGACCCGCGGCACCGCGCCGCGTTCCCACGTCTTCCCCCCCGCCGATACCAGGCCGACGGTCTATGGGCTGGCGTGGCAGTTCAACCCGAACCCCGCGTGGACGGAGGGGATGGTCACCATTCTCGAGCCCGACGTCCGCTGGTCGCGGTGCGACATCAAGGTCACCTCGCTCATCCCGAACTCCTTCTCGGCGCAGCGCGCCAAGGAGCTGGGGGCGCACGAGGGACTCTTCGTCCGCGACGGCGTGGTGCAGGAGGCCACGCTCAGCAACGTCTTCGCCGTGTTCCGCGGCGAGGTGCACACCGCGCCTCTCTCGAACTACATCCTCCCGGGGATCACCCGCGCGGTGGTGCTCGACCTGTGCCGAGAGCACGGCATCCCGTACCGCGAGACGCCGATCTTCGCCACCGAGATCACGCAGGCCGACGAGGTGTTCCTCACCAGCACCGTGTACGACGTCGCCCCCGTGAAGTCGGTCGAGGGGCACGCGCTGCCGGCGGAGCATCCGATCACCGACCGCCTCGTCGCCCTGTTCCGCGAGGTTGTCCGCCGGGAGTGCTTCTAGGGTGGACCCGGCGGAGCGGCTGCGCGAGCGGCACGACCGCCTCTGCTTCCTCCGCGCCTTCCCCTCGTCCGCGCGCGAGCTGCGGCGGGCGGAGCGGGAGCTGGCGCTCTTCGAGCGGCGCGTGCGCCGCCACCGGGACGACCTCGTCAACTCCGGCATCGCCGGCACGCGGTACTTCTACCCCTGGAACTTCCGGATGGCGCACTGGCTGAGCGCACGCTACGGCTCCGCCGTCGAGGTGGACTGGGAGGAGTTCGACACGCACGAGTGGGACGAGGTGAGCGCCCTCCTCTCGCTCGTCGTGGCGTGGGCGGAGAACGAGGGGCTCGACGACGACGATGTGCAGGTTTGGGACTGGATCCGCGCCGCCAAGGGGCGCGGTCGGGGGACGGACCTCGCCTGGCTCCTCGGCACCATCGAGCGGATGGGGCTCCCCTACGAGCTGCGGCGCCACCTGTACGAATCGCTGAACCTCCCCCTCATCTGGGACCTCGCCGGCTGCCGCGACAGCGTGACGCACGCCGTGCTGCCGATGCGGCGCCGCTTCTTTCATCAGGGGCGGCGGCCGGAGCCCCCGGCCGACCTCGCCGCGGCCGTGCGCGCGAGCGCCGGCGCGCTGGAGACGCTGACCCGCGCGAAGGGACAGCGCATCATCGACGCCGCGCGCGCCGCGCTGTCCCAGCGGGCCCGCGAGTTCCACGTCATCGTCCACGGCAACCCCGACGAGGTGTACCGCGCGGACTCGGGGCGCGGCCTCGCGATCTACGTCATCGGCCTCGACCGCCGCATCCGCCTCACCGTCGAGAGCGACTTCGGCGCGCTCCTCGTCAAGAACGGGGTCCCCATCGGCTACGGGTACGCCGTCCTCCTCGGCGACCGCGCCGACATCGGCATCAACGTCTTCCCGGCCTACCGGGGCGGGGAATCGGCGTACATCCTGGAGAAGTTCGCGGCCGCGTTCCACCACCACTTCGGCTGCCGCAAGTTCGTGATGCGCCGCTACCAGGTGGGGTGGCACAACCCCGAGGGGATCGAGGCCGGCTCGTACTGGTTCTATCACAAGATGGGATTCCGCTCCGTGGACGCGGCGGTGCGCGAGCTGGCCGCCCGGGAGCGCGCGCGGCTCGACCGCCGCCCCGGCGCGCGGTCGGGGCCCGCGATGCTGAAGCGGCTCTCCCGCTGCGACATGGTCCTCTGCACCGACGGCACCGATGTCGCCGACTATCGCGACATCGATCCCAAGGCCACCGGGCTCGCCCTCACGCGCCGCATCGCCACGCGCTACGCCGGCGACCGCGAGCGGGCGCTGCGCGAGGGCGCACGCCGCGTCGTGCGCGCGCTGGGCAGCGGTGCCGGCATTCCTGGCCCCTTGGCGTCTTGGCGTCTTCTACCTGTCCTCTCTCTCATCCCCGACCTCGACCGCTGGACCCCAGCCGAGCGACGTGCGTTGGTGCGCGTCGTTCGTGCGAAGGAAGGGCGGAGGGAGCGGGGGTACGCGCTTCTCCTCCGCCGCCACGACCGATTCCTCCGCTGGCTGCGCCGCCTCTCCGACACCCTGCGCTCCCTCGGCCCGAGCGCTCCCCGGTGATTCGGCGGCGCGCCGCCGCGGCGCTCGTCGGCCTCACGCTCCTGGCCCTGGTCGAGCCCCTTGCTGCGCAGACCAGCGGCGCCATCGAAGGCCGCGTTTGCGACGGCGCCACCGGGCACGCCATCCCCGGTGCGCGCGTCGAGGTGGCGGGGACGTGGCTCGCCAGCGAGAGCGACAGCACCGGCGCCTTCCGCATCGCCGAAGTGCGGGCGGGGTCGCACATCGTCCAGGTCCGCGCGGTCGGGTACACGATGGCCCGCTTCCGCGGCGTCACCGTCCGGGCGGGGGAGACCTACCAGCTCGACGTGGCGCTGCGTTCCGTCACGGTCGTCGTGGACAGCATCGTGGTGGCCACGGCCCCCGATCCCATCCTCGATCCCCTCAGCACCTCGACGGTCCAGCACATCTCCGCGGAGGACCTCCGGCGGCTGCCGGTCTCCTCCATCGCGGAGGCGCTCACGCTCTCGGCGGGGGCGGTGGGGGAGAGCTACCGCGGGGGACGGATCGGCGAGGAGTCGTTCGTACTCGACGGCTTCGGCGTCAAGAACCAACTCGACGCCTCCACTGGCACCCTGGGCCTCCGGGTCCCGCCCGACTTCCTCACGGAGGCCGCGCTCGTCACCGACGGCTTCTCGGCGCGCTACGGCCAGGCTCTGTCGGGGATGGTGAACGTCGTGACGCGCGACGGCGGCGACCGCTGGAGCGGCCACGCGGCGTTCGAGTCCGACCGCGCGCTGCCGCGCAGCTGGGACCACGGCCTCGACCGCATCGTCGCCTCGGCCGACGGGCCGCTGGTCGCCGGCGCGCGCCTGGTCGTCGTGCTCGACGCGACCGGCCGCCTCGACGCGGACCCCGTGAACGCGCCGGCGCCCCCGGAGCCCCTCGGGCGCCGCGCCGGCAACCCCGCGCTCCTCCCCCACGACGCCGGCGAGCAGATCGACGCGGGGGCCAAGGTCACGCTCCCCCTCGGCCGGCGGGCGACGGTGCGCTTCTTCGGCCTGTACTCGCTCGACCAGCGCCAGCTCTTCGACCCCGCGTATACCTACGACGACGCCTTCGCCCCGGTGCAGCGGACCGCCGGCGACCTCGTCAACGGCCAGCTCCAGCTCCTCCTGGGAGGGCGCGACCCGTCGTCCTTCACCGTGGAGCTGCGCGGCGGGTACTTCTCCCGTGACTTCATCCGCGGCCAGCTGGACGGCTCCGCCCGCCAGGTCTTCGGCGCCTTCACCACGTCGCGCTACCACATCGTGGGCGAGACGATGGCCCGTGCCCAGGACATCGTGGCGGCGGGCGCGCCGATCCCGGGCTTCACGCTCCCCGAGCTGAGCAGCAACTCGCCGTGGGGCGTCAACGCCTTCTTCCTCGGCGGCGGCTCCAGCGGCGAGGTGGCCTGGAACGCCTACCAGGAGGCGCGCGGCCAGCTCGACGGCACCCTCACTGCGGGACGACAGGCCGAGTTCGCCTTCGGCGGCGAGATCGTCCGCCAGAGGGTCCGCACCTTCCACCGGGTGCTCGGCTACGAGCCCGTGGGCGGGACGGTGCCTCCGGTCACCGCCGCGGACTTCTCCCCGCTGGCGGGGGCAGCGTACGTCGAATCTCGCCTGCGGGCCAGCGACATCGCCTTCACCCTCGGCCTCCGCTACGACGCGTTCGACGCCCGCGCCGACCTCGGCGCGCAGCACTCGCGCCGGCGGAGCGCGTTCAGCCCGCGGTTCGGCGTGTCCACCGTCCTCCACGGTGCCACGGTCGTCGCGAGCTGGGGCCGCTTCGTCCAGGCCCCCGATTACCAGTACCTCGTGGACGCCGCCTTCGACGACACCCTTCGCACCGGGCGCTTCCGCGTCGGCAATCCCGACCTCGGCTTCGAGTCGTCGTGGCAGTACGAGTTCAGCGTGCGGGCGCGGCCGAGCCCGGCCACGTCGGTGCGCGTCAACGCCTTCTACAAGCGTCTCGAAGGGCTGGTCGCGTCGGTGCCCTTCGGCCTGAACCCCGACTCGACCATCTTCGGCAACACCGACTACGGTACCGTGAAGGGCGTGGAGCTGCTCTACGAGCGGGAGATGCGCGGCGGCTGGGGCTTCCGGCTCACCTACACGCTCCAGAGTGCGGTGGCCACCGCCTCGGATCCCTTCGCGCTCATCCACCGCATCAAGGTCCTGCCCGGCACCACGGACACGGCCTTCCCCGGGGCAGTCGAGATCCCGCTCGATTACGACCGGCGCCACGGCCTCACCGCGGTCCTCCAGGCCAAGGTGCCCGAACGGGGCGGACCCGCCGTGCTGGGCGTCCGGCCCGCCAGCGGCCTCGAGGCGGCGGCGGTGCTGCGGTTCGCGACGGGGCTCCCCTACTCGCGGGTGGACACCACCGGCGACTCCCTCATCGGCCTGCCGAACGACTACCGGCTGCCATCGCAGTACACGGTGGACCTGCTCGTGCGGCGGCCCGTGCGAATCGGCGGGTTCGTGGGTAGCGTGTACGTGGACGTGCGGAACCTCCTCGATACCCGTAACCTCATCGCGGTCCGCCGCGACACCGGCCAGCCCTCGCTTACCGCCAGCGAGGTGCAGGGCATCGCCCAGGCCGCCTACAACGCGCACCCGGAGGCCATCCCCTACGAGTCGCCGCAATACCGGAGCTGGGCCGATCTCGACCACAACGGGATGATCGAGGGAGCGACGGAGCTGATGCCCCTCTTCCTCGCCGCGGCGCGCGACTTCTCGCAGCCGGTCTTCGCCTACGGTCCGCCGCGCCTGGTGCGGCTCGGCCTCGAGTTCGTCTTCTGAGCCCGCCTGCCGGCACCGGCCCGACCCCCACCGCGCGCGGCGCGCTGGTCCGCCGCGCCAAGATCATCGCCACACTGGGGCCGGGCACGGCGGACCCCGCGCTCGTCGCCGCCCTGATCGCGGCGGGGATGGACGTGGCGCGCATCAACGCCAGCCACGGCACCGCCGAGGAGCGCGCGGCCCTCATCGCCACGGTGCGCGCCGCCGCCGAGGCCGGCGGGAAGCCGGTGCCGATCCTCCTCGACCTCCAGGGCCCGCGCATCCGGGTCGGCGACCTGGCGCAGCCGATCCAGTTGGCGGCGGGGCAGGAGGTGATCTTCGCGCCCGAGGCGCAGGCGAAGGACGGCGAGATCCCGACCACCTATGCCGCCCTCGCCGACGACGTCACACCCGGCGCGCGCGTCCTCCTCGACGACGGCCTCCTCTCGCTCACCGTGGCCGCCGTCGAGAAGCCGCGGGTTCGCGCGAAGGTCGTCTACGGAGGGCCGCTCTCGAGCCACAAGGGAATGAACCTCCCTGGCGTGGTGATCTCCGCGCCCGCCCTGACCGAGAAGGACCGCACCGACGCCGCCTTCGCCGCCGAGCATGGCGCCGAGTACGTCGCCCTGTCCTTCGTCCGCAGGGCGCAGGATATCGCCGACCTGCGCGCGCTCCTGCCGCCGCAGGTGCGGATCGTGGCCAAGATCGAGAAGGACACCGCCCTCGCCGACGCCGACGCCATCATCGCCGCCAGCGATGCCGTCATGGTGGCCCGCGGTGACCTCGGCGTCGAACTGCCCTTCGAGGAAGTGCCGCTGGTGCAGAAGGGGCTCATCCGCCTGGCCGTGGCGCACCGGAAGCCCGTCATCGTCGCTACGCAGATGCTCGAGTCCATGGTCCACCACCCGCGGCCCACGCGCGCCGAGGCGTCCGACGTGGCCAACGCTATCCTCGACGGCACCGACGCTGTGCTCCTCACCGCGGAGACGGCGGTGGGCGAGTATCCGCGCCAGGCCATCGAGGCCCTCGACCGCATCATCCGCGAGATCGAGCGCCATCCGGAGCTGGCCGCCCCCGGCGCCGACGCGGCCGAGGGGTCCGAAGCGGCGCGGACCGCGCACGCGGTGGCGTCGGCGGCCTGTGCGGCGGCGCGGATGCGCCAGGCGCCCCTCATCGTCGTCTTCACGAAGAGCGGCTCGACCGCGCGGGTCGTGGCCGCCGGGCGGCCGTCGGTCCCGATCCTCGGCGTGACGGACGACCCCGTGACGTGGCGGCAGATGGCGCTCCTCTGGGGCGTGGTGCCTGTCCTCGCCGACCGGCCGCCGCAGTACGAGGCGATGCTCGACGCCGCGCGCGAGCGCATCCTGGCGCTTGGCCTCGCGAAGAGGGGGGACGCGGTGGTGGTAACGGCGGGCGCGCCCTTCGACCGGCCGGGCTCGACCAACCTGATGAAGATCGAAGAGGTGTAAGGCGGTGCGGCTCACCTTCCTGGGGACAGGGACGTCGTTCGGCATCCCGCAGATCGGGTGCGGCTGCGCCGTCTGCACGTCGAGCGACCCGCGGGACAAGCGGGGCCGCACGGCGGTCGTGGTGCAGGAGGGGGGCAAGACCATCCTCGTGGACACGCCCCCGGAGCTGCGCGTCTCGATGGTCCGCGAGCAGATCCGCGGAGTGGACGCCGTCCTCTACACTCACGACCACGCCGACCACACCCACGGCATAGACGACCTGCGCGCCCTCTCCGGCCATCACCGCGGCACGCTCCCCATCTACGGCCCCGCCGACGCGCTGGAGCGGATGGCGGTGAAGTTCGACTACATCTTCCGGCCCGACCTGCGCCCCATCCCCGGCTCCTCGCGGCCCGCGGTGACCGTCACCGCGCTCGAGGCCGGCGTACACGCGCGCATCGCCGGGATGGACGTCCTGCCGCTCCGCTTCTCGCACGGGCCGACCAGCGTGTTGGGCTACCGCTTCGGCCCCATCGCGTATCTGACCGATGTGAAGGAAGTGCCGCCGGCCGAGCGCGAGGCGCTGAAGGGCCTCGACGTGCTCGTGATCAACGCCCTCTTCCATCGCTCGCACCCCACGCACCTCTCGATCCCCGAGGCGGTGGGGACGGCGCTGGCCATCGGCGCGAAGCGCACCTTTCTGACCCACCTCACCCACGAGACGGGCCACGCCGCCCTCGAGGCGGAGCTGCCGCCCCAAGTAAGGCCCGCGTACGACGGGCTGGTGGTGGAGGTGTAGGGGAGACCGACGCGGTTACAGCGCGGCCAGTGCTCTGTCGAGGGAGGCCGCGGCGCCCAGGTAGGCCTCCGCGGTGAGGTCACGGAGCGTCAGGATCTGGAGGACGTTCTCCCGCCAACGCGGGTCGTCGAGGGAGAAGTCGAGGAGTTCGAGCGCGCGCTCGAGAAGCGCACTGCGGAGGACGCCGTCGTCGGCGAGCCTGGCGCGCGTCAGCTCCGCACCGATGTGGCCGAGCTGGTCGCGCAGGCGCAGCGTGAGCCAGCGCTCGCGGGTCACGGCAGGAACGGGGTCACGATGGCTGCCACCCGCGCCCGGATCGCTTCGCTCTGGACGTTCATCGTCCGGTTGCCGTTCGCGGGGCGGATGTTGATCAACGACACAAAGTCGAGGTGGCCGTCGGGGTAGATGTTGAATCCCCAGAGATCGGCGGCCAGGGACCCGTCCTGCAGTAGTTCCTCCGCACAGTCCACGTGCAGGTCGCAGTCCGCCGCGAAGACGCCCCTGGCGACGTCGGCGACCGCCTTGAGGAAGGGCGCGCTCGAGCGGTCTCGGGACAACGGGGCTCGGACGATCACGGCGACTCCCTCCCGGTCGCGGGTCCGCTGCGGCCGCGCGCGAGCGATGCATTGCCGCGTGCGGTAGTCAAGGGTAAGCGATCCGCGGTGGTCTGGCGAGGGCGGCAGCCCAGCAGCAGCGCCGGCACCGTCGCCACCGCCGCGAGGGTCCTGCCGGCGGTGCTCGTCCTCCTGACGTTGCCGCTCACCAGCGCGATGCAGAGGTACGTGCAGAGCGGCTGAGAGGCGGCTGGCGGCCCGGTGCGCACGCGCGCGCGGGGCCGGCGGCCGGGGCACGAAGCAAGAGGCCGGAGGGGGTCGCCCTCCGGCCTCCTTGCATGTGACGGCTGATGGCGGACGGCTGACGTCTCAGTACATCAGCCACATCGAGACGTAGAGGGTGTTGTTCCACGACGCGTTGCGGCCGTAGCCGTCGTAGTTCGTCGTCCCGCCGTTGAACTTGTTGTACATGGTGTATTGCGCCGAGAGCCGCACGTTCTGCCACGGCATCACGTCGGCCTCGGCGATGAGGCCGCTCGAGTTCGGCGAGCCGGTGGCGCTCCCGGTCACCGAGGCCGGCGCGTACAGCGTCCCGTCGGCGCCGCCGCTGATGGCGAAGGGCGCGAGGGTGAACCCGTAGTGCTGCCCGACGTGGTACGTGACGCGTCCGCGAAGGGTGTTCAGCGTGTGGGACGCCGCATCGGCTCCACCGTTCGCGAAGGTGGCGTCCAGCGCCTGCTTCTCGTGGATCCACGTCGCGGCGAGAGTGAAGCTGTTGTTCCCGATCATCCGCATGAACTGCGCATCGAACGCGATGTCCGTGAATCCGTCGGCGAGCCCCGTCAGCGGGCTCCCGCCGCCCGGATACTGGCGCTCGGCGATCCCGTAGGTGCCGACCATCAGGACGTCGTTCCCCCAGCCCTTCGTCACCGCCAGCCGCCAGTACGGCGCGACGCCCTGCACCACGCCGGTGACGGCCGAGTCGGCGCTCAACGGCTGGCGCGCACCGATCGGCGACGCGCGATACCCGCCGAACTCCGCGTACACCGTGTTGTCGATGAAGGCGAACGCCGTGAGCCCCGCCACCTTCTGCGCCAGCATCCCGTCGATCACCGAGGAGGCGGCGGGCGTCGGGCCGATCGCGGAGGAGGCGAAGGGGAAGCCCCACACCGGCGTGACGTTCCACAGGTCGGAGATCGTGGGGTTGTTGTCGAGGCTGAGACCCACTGTCGCCGACTGGCCGAGCACTCGCGCCTGTGTCGCGAACCGAATCTCCGTGTTGTCGATCGCCAGCGTCCCGCTCTGCGGGTCCATCGTCACCTGGACGAAGGCGCCGAGCTTCGGGCCGACCTCCCCCGCCAGGAACATCGAGAGCTGGTCGGGGAGGAAGACGCTGAAGTCCTTCGCCCCCGGCATCGAGTGCGCGGTGGTGGTCGCGGAGGCCTGGAACATGATCGAGATGACCGATGCGAGGTTGAGGAGCAGCTCCTGGTGCCCCAGCGAGTCCGCGACCTCGACCGCGTCGATGGAGCGCAGGACGTAGCCGTTCAGCTTGAAGTTGCGCCCCATCTCCGTCAGTTCCGGGAATTGCGTGTGGCAGGCGGAGCACGGGAGCCGCGTCTGCCGCGCGAAGCTGGGGATGGCATGGGCGGGGGCGGCCCACAGCAGCAGGGCGGTGCCGCCGAGGGCAACCGCGAGGGACCGGCGACCGGCGAAGCGGACCGACACGTGGGACTCCTGAGATGGAATGACGAATGAATCACTAGGAGATTCCGCTCGCGCAACGGGGCGGGTTGCCGGGCGCGGCGGAGCGGGGCATCGTTGGGGCATTCACGGGGAGCGTGTGACGATGCGAACGCCGGACGTGGTGGACCGGGTCCTCCGCTTCAACGCGGGACGCGAAGGCGAACGGCTCGCCCTCAAGTACGAGGCGATGGCGAGCGGGGCGTTCCGCTTCTTCCGCGGGACCTGCCACCTCTTCTACGAGGACTGGCCTCGGCGCTCCTCCCTCGACAAGGCGCCGAGCACGTGGATCTCCGGCGACCTGCACCTGGAGAACTTCGGCACGTACAAGGGCGACGACCGCCTCACCTACTTCGACGTCAACGACTTCGACGAGGCGATCCTCGCTCCCTGCACGTGGGAGGCGGCGCGGTTCGTCACCAGCGTCCTCGTGGCGGCGCCGGAGATCGGGGTGGCCGGCGGCCAGGCGGCGGGCCTCTGCCGCTGCTACCTCGACGCGTACGCTGCGGCCCTGTCGGACGGCAAGGCGCGCCGCGTGGAGCGTCAGACGGCCGAGGGGATGGTGCTGGATCTGCTGGTCACGCTCGAGAGGCGGAAGCGCCGGGAGCTGCTCGACGGGCGGACCGAACTCCACGGAGGCGCGCGGCGCCTACGGCTCGGGAAGCGCGCGCTCCCTGCGAGCCCTGCGCAGCGGCGCGCGGTGACGGCGTTCTTCCGGCGGTTCGCGCGCGACGAGGCGGATCCGACGTTCTTCCGGGTCCTCGACGTCGCGCGGCGCGTGGCGGGGACGGGGAGCCTCGGCGTGGAGCGGTTCGTGGTGCTGGTGGAGGGGCGTGGCTCCCCCGACGACAACTACCTCCTCGACCTCAAGGAGGCCATGCCCTCGGCGCCGGGTCGCGTGGTGCCGGTGCGCCAGCCCGCCTGGGGGAGCGAGGCGGAGCGGGTGGTGGCGGTGCAGGAGCGGATGCAGGCGGTGGGGGCCGCCTTCCTGCGCGCGGTGAAGCTGGACGGGCGGCCCTTCATCCTGCGCGAGCTGCAGCCCACGGAGGACCGGCTGGGCCTCGAGGGTGCCGCGGGGCACCCGGGGCGCCTCGAGAAGGTGATGTGGACGATGGGCCGGGTGACGGCGTGGAGCCAGCTGCGGAGCGGCGGCCGCCAGGGGTCGGCGATCGCGGATGAGCTGATCGCCTTCGGCGGCCGCGCCGGATGGCGCGCCGAGCTGCTGCGCTACGCACGGGAATGCGCCAAGCGGGTCCGGAGCGACTGGCGGGCGTTCGCGACGGCGTTCGCGGCGGGACGGCTGGCTCCGCGGCCTTGACGCCTGAGGTCTGACGCCTGAGGTCTGACGGCTCCTTTGACGCCCCCCCCGTCCGGGTCCTACCTTTCACGCTCACCCTCAGGCCGTGGAGCGCCGATGCAGGACGTGCTGCACAAACTCTTGGGGCCTTTCGCCGGGGGCGTCGCCGTGGATGCGGCCGGGACGATCACCGTGCCGCGGCCGGCGGTGCTCCAGGGGCCGGCGACGGACGCCCTGGTCCGCGCGGCGGTGTTCGGCCTGCCGGCGACGAAGGACGTCGCGCGGTGGGCCCTGTGGGAGGTCGGCCAGGTGGTGGGGGTGCGGCCCGGCTCGATCCACGACCTGTACGCCGCGCGCGGCAAGGGTCTGGCCCACGGCTTCACCGTGCCGGCCGTCAACATCCGCTGCCTCACCTACGACAGCGCGCGGGCCCTGTTCCGGGCGGCGAAGCGCCTGGACGCCGGTGCCTTCCTGCTCGAGATCGCGCGCTCTGAGATCGCCTACACCGACCAGCGCCCCGCCGAGTACGTGGCGGTGCTCCAGGCCGCCGCGCTCCGCGAGGGGTTCCGCGGCCCGCTCTTCGTGCAGGGTGACCACTGCCAGGCGAACGCGAAGAAGTACGCGGCCGATGCCGACGGGGAGATCGGCGCGGTGAAGGGCCTCATCACCGAGGAGATCGCGGCGGGGTTCTACAACATCGACGTGGACACCTCCACGCTGGTGGATCTCTCGCAGCCGACCCTCGACCTCCAGCAGCGCACCAACTACGCGCGCGCCGCCGAGATCGCGGCGCACGTGCGGGGCCTCGAGCCGGCGGGGATCACCGTCTCCGTGGGCGGCGAGATCGGCGAGGTGGGGGGCAAGAACAGCGACGTGCACGAGCTGCGGGCGTACATGGACGGGTTCAACCGCACCCTCGCCCAGCTCGCGCCCGGCAAGCCGGGGCTCTCGAAGATCTCCGTGCAGACGGGCACGTCCCACGGCGGCGTGGTGCTCCCCGACGGGAGCATCGCCGAAGTCACGATCGACTTCGAGACGCTGCGTGTCCTCTCCGTCGAGGCGCGGGACCGCTACGGGATGGCGGGGGCTGTGCAGCACGGCGCCTCGACGCTGCCTGACGCCGCCTTCGGGAAGTTCCCCGAGATCGAGACGGCGGAGATCCACCTCGCCACGGCGTTCCAGAGCCTCCTCTTCGACCACGAGGCGTTGCCGACGGCGTTCCGCGCGAAGCTGTACGACTGGCTGCGGGAGCACGCGGCGGGGGAGCGGAAGGCGGGCCAGACCGACGAGCAGTTCTTCTACACCGCGCGCAAGAAGGCGATCGGGCCGTTCAAGCGCGAGTGGTGGGACCTGCCCGAGACGGTGCGGGGCGCGCTCGGCGCCGCACTGGAGAAGCAGTTCAGGTTCCTGTTCGAGCAGCTGCGCGTGGGCGGCACGGCCGCGCTCGTCGCGCAGCACGTTCGCACACCAGCTATCCGCCGGGCCGAGCCCGCCGCGGCCGCGCAGGCGGCCCCGGACGACGCCGAGGCGGGGGAGTAGGAGGCCGACGATGGCACGGCATCGCGACGACGACGACGTGGTGTACGTGGACAGGGGCGGCTCGCCCGTCATCCCCTTCCTCTGGGGCCTCGCGGTCGGGGCCGCGGTGGCGCTCCTCTTCGCCCCCACGAGCGGCGAGGAGTTGCGAGGCAACATCAAGACCCGCGCTCGGCGGTTGAAGGACCTGGCGGTCGAGAAGGCGGGGGAGTTGGAGGAGGGGATCGGCGAGACCTACGAGCGCGCCCGCGCCAAGGTGGAGGATGAGATCGACGCGGCGCGTCGGTACGTCGGGGACACTCGCGACGCGGCGAAGGACGTGGTCACGGCGGGGAAGGCCGCCGCGTCCACGGCGCGCGAGGAGTTGGAGCGGCGGCTCGCCGAGGCGCGAGAGGCCCGGCGAGCGTCCCGCCCCGCGCCGCCCGACGAGGAGCCGGTCGCCTAGCACGGCCGTGAAGGTCAGCGCCGGGCGCCGGCTCCTCTTCCTGTTCCACGACACGCGGAACTTCGTCGTCCGCGTCTACGAGGGCGCCCTCGAGGACAACGTCCCGTTCCTGGCGAGTGGGCTGACTTTCGACGCCCTCCTCGCCGCGATCCCCCTCGCGCTCCTCATCCTCGCCCTCATCGGCCACTTCCTCAGCGCGGGGGCGCTCGCGCGGCAGGTGGAGGTCCACGAGTACCTGCTGCGGATGCTGCCCACGAGGCCCGAGGGCGGCGGGCCCGACCCCTTCGCGCCGATCGTCACCCTCGCCGAAGGCGTCGTGAGGAGCCGCGGCACCCTCGGACTCCTCGGCCTCCCGCTCTTCGTCTGGTTCTCGACGCGCCTCTTCGGATCCCTGCGCGCGGCGCTCTGCCAGGTCTTCGATACCGAGGAAACCCGCCCGTTCCTGGTGGCCAAGCTGTACGACGCCGGGCTGGTCGTGGCCACCGGCGTCCTCTTCGTCGCGAACACCGCCTTCACGGAGGGCGTCGCGCTGCTGATGCGGCGCCAGGGCGTGAGCTTCCTCGAGTACTTCGCCGCCCAGCTCATCGGGTTCGGCTTCCTGGTGGCCCTGTTCGTGATGATCTTCAAGTACGCGCCGTCGCACCGGGTGCGGTGGGACACGGCGGTGGTCGCCGGGCTGACGTGCAGCGTCTTCGTCGAGGTCGCCAAGCAGGCGCTCTCGATCTACTTCGAGCGGTTCGTGCGGCCCGATCGACTCGTGAGCGACGCCACCCTCGGCGCGATCATCCTGTTCGTCGGCTGGGTCTACTACATGACGGTGGTCTTCCTGGTCGGCGGGCAGGTCGCTCAGGTGTACGAGTTCCGCCGCCGCCAAGCCGCGCAGCGCGCGATCCTCTCCGACTGACGGTCGTCCCCCTCTTCCCGAAGAGCCCGTGAACGCTCCGATCGATCTGCGCAGCGACACCGTGACCCGCCCCTCGCCGGCGATGCGCCGCGCGATGGCCGAGGCCGAGGTGGGCGACGACGTCCTCGATGCCGATCCGACGACCCGCCGCCTGGAGCAGCGCACAGCGGCGCTCCTCGGCAAGGGCGACGCGCTCTTCTTCCCCAGCGGCACCCAGACGAACCAGAGCGCCATCTGGTTCAACTGTCAGCGCGGCACCGAACTGGTCGTCGAGGCGAACGCGCACCTGGTGCACTACGAGATCGCCGGCGTGGCCGGCCTCTCGGGCACCCAGATTCGCCCGGTGGCAACACCCGACGGCGTGCTGACGGCGGCGCTGGTGCGCGCGGCGCTGCGCCCCGCATCGCCGCACGTGCCGCGCGTCTCCGCCATCGCCATCGAGAACACGCACAACGCGGCGGGGGGAAAGGTCATGCCGGCGGAGACCGCCGACGCCATCGGTGCGCTGGCGGCCGAGGTCGGGGTCCCGCTGCACCTCGATGGCGCGCGGATCTGGAACGCGGCGGAGGCCCTCGGCGTGCCGCCGGAGCGCCTCGCCCGGCCCGCCCGCACCGTCAGCGTCTGCTTCTCCAAGGGCCTTGGCGCCCCCGTCGGCTCGTGCCTCGCCTTCCCGGCGGACGCGCGCCGCGAGCTGTGGGAGATCCGCAAGCGCCTGGGTGGTGGGATGCGGCAGTCGGGCATCCTCGCGGCCGCGGCCCTGTTCGCCTTGGACCACAACCTGGGCCGCATCGCCGAGGACCACGCCAACGCGAAGCGCCTGGCCGACGGGCTGCGGGGGCATCCGGCCGTCGCGCCCCTGCCGCCCGAGACGAACATCGTGATGCTCGACCTCGTCCGGGAGCGCGACAGCGCCGACGCCGTCATCCTGCGGCTCGCGGCCCGCGGCGTCCTCGTGACGGCCTTCGGCCCGAAGCGCCTGCGAGCCGTGACGCACCTCGACGTCAGCGGCGCGGACATCGAGCGGGCCATCGAGGCGATCGCCGACGTACTCAGGAGCAGTGTGGAGTAGTGTGCAGACGCGCAGACGCGCACTGGTACTACAGCGCGGAGTGACAGGTGCCAAGTCGTTCCCGACGCGAAGGTGGGCCAGTACCCAGTGTAGCACTGGACACTAGCCCACCCCCGGTTCGACAGGGACCGATTACGGATTCACTTCGCACCACTGTGCGTCTGCGCGTCTGCGCACTACTGAGCACTGGTGTTCCGAAGACTGGGAAGGACGGCTAAGCCAGGAGCCCGAAGCCCGCCGTCTCGAAGTCCTCGTCGAACGCGAACGCTTCCCTGAGGCGCTCCCGCCGCATCACCTCGAAGCTCACCGCGTCCGTCATCGAGAACCGCTGGTCGCGGAAGCGCTCCAGCCAGGCGCTCACGGCGTCCCGCAGCAGCCCGACGGGCACGTCCAGCCATTCGTAGGCGGGATCGTCGAGGAGCGCGCCGATCACGCCGCGCGCTTCGGCCGGGCCGCGGCGGTAAGATCGG
>Ga0209777_10000591_pt1 | contig 58617 bp, 53 predicted proteins | sample FrelakmetHBP12HB_FD_187147 | JGI IMG/M metagenome (GOLD analysis project Ga0209777, IMG submission 187147) | Freshwater lake sediment microbial communities from the University of Notre Dame, USA, for methane emissions studies -HBP12 HB (SPAdes)... | ecosystem: Environmental > Aquatic >...
CGGGATCGCAGGGAGGCTCTGGGAAACATAGGCTAAGGAGGAAATAGGAACCCACTCTGCAATCGAAAGAGCAGAAATGGTCACTCTCCTCCTAATGTGCTATGCGCCCAGTTTCTATCCCGACAAACGAAACACTTCAAGTTCACTCCAAAGTCGAAAAGGAACCATGTAGGGTAGGCATTGCCCACCGGATGACGAGCAGGTCTAAATCGATGGCGGGCGATGCCCACCCTACGTTTGTGGAATTCATGTGCCGAAAATCAAATGATCCCAGAAATTATGTAGGGGCGTTAAACTGAACGCCCCTACTGAAGTCATCCTCTCGCCTCCATCCTCTCCCCACCGGGAGAAGGAAGGGGGAGGGGGTATCTAAATCAAAGGCAGAGGTCCAAAATGGAACAGCAGGCAACGCTGACGATCAGGGGTGTTACCAAGAGATTTGGAGATTTTACAGCCGTCGACAAGGTTGATCTTGATTTACTCAACAAAGAGACATTGGGGATTATCGGGCCCAATGGAGCGGGGAAGACAACTCTGGTCAATTTGGTCACCGGGTACTACCCGCCGGATGAGGGTTCCATTTTTTGTGAGGGAGAGGACATTACAAAACTCTCACCTGCCAAACGGGTGTCCCTCGGAATTGTGAGAACCTTTCAACTGGTTCATGTCTTTGACAATCTGACGGTGTTCGAGAACCTGGGCCTTTCCTTTTTCCGGAAAAAGGAGAACAAGCCTCTTTCTCTGCGAATGTTTTACACCAGCTTTCTGGAGCCCTCTGTAGCCACGAAGGTGAAAGAAGCCTTGGAAATGCTTGAGCTCGATCACCTTCGTAATGAAGTCGTGGGAAACCTGCCTCTGGGCAGCAAGAAGCGGTTGGAGCTGGCCATGGCTTTCGTCTCGGATCCCAGGGTAGTCGTTTTTGATGAGCCTTTTTCAGGCCTGGGTGACCAGGAGATCGATGAAGTGGTTGGCGTGTTGAAGAAGTACACCCACGACAAGACCATCCTGGTCATTGAGCATAAGGTATCGAAGCTGACGGAATTTGCCGACAGGCTGGCAGTGATGCATGAGGGCCGGATGATCTGTTGCGGTGACTGTGAAGAGACCCTCCGGGACCCGGAGGTCCGGCGAAGCTACTGGAAAGTCTCGGGATAACAGGTAGGGGAATATGGATAAAAAAGAGAATCAGAAGATACTCAGTGTCAAGGATCTATCGGTTTCGTACCATAAATTGAGAGTCTTGTTCGATGCCTCCATAGAGGTCGATACGGGAGAGGTCGTGGTGGTTGTTGGACGTAATGGGGCAGGGAAGACAACCCTCTTTCGAACCATCTCGGGTTTCTTAAAGAAGGACGGAGGATCGATCCTCTTCAAAGGGGAGGACATAGGAGGGTTATGGGCCTATGAAGTGGCGCTTCGAGGCCTCAAGTATATCCAGCAAGACAAGCATGTCTTTGCCGATCTCACCGTAAAGGAGAACCTGGAGCTGAGCAGTTATGCCACCAAAGACTACAAGTGGGACGGCGTTCTCGACCACTTCCCCCAATTGAAGACATTGATGGACAGGAAGGGTGGCAATCTGAGCGGAGGGGAGAAGCAGATGCTTCTCGTTGCCATGGCTCTTTTGGGCAAGCCGACGCTGGTGCTGATGGACGAGCCTACGGAAGGCCTCGCCCCTCATGTCATCAATGAAATGAAGGATTCCATCAAGAGGATCAGGTCGGAGACGACCCTGATGATCATCGAACAGAATCTCCCTCTGACCGCAGAGGTCGCCGACCGTGTCTATGCGATGAAGGAAGGGAAGATCGTTGCGGAGATTCGAGACAAAGAGGAGATCAGAGAGCTCAAGTTTGAGAAGTTTTTATAAGACCTATAAGGCGTATAGGACCTATACCAACTACACATGCAGAGTGAAAAATACGCTGGAGGCTTGGAGAAGAGAAGATGAACCTTCTTAAACGTATTTCAGGTCCATTCATTTTGGTGTTCCTTATCATTGTGGCGAGATATCTTTTTCCAAACAAGATGACCTTCATTGTTGAGATCATCACCTTTTCCATCTATATCATGGGGAATGACATTCTTTACGGATATATGGGTATGGTTTCCTTCGGGCAGCCTTTCTACCTGGGCGTTGGGGCTTATGCTGCGGCGCTTTACCTGGCCCACATCGGTCATGATCCCCTCATTGCGGTGGGACTCGCGCTAATAGCCGGCGTACTGGTGGCGATCATCCTGGGTCCCGCGTACATAAGGCTTCGAGGCGACTATTTTGCCCTCATTAATGCTGCTACCTGCGCCATAGGCCTGTTTCTCGTCGAAAAACCCCTCTTGAAGATCACCCGGGGTGATGACGGGCTGTGGTTCAGATCCCGGATGGCTTCGGAATTATTTTTTGACCTTCGACAGCCAGCTCAGTTCTTCTGGTTTGCGGTGATTATCCTCACCATTGTTCTTCTATTGTATCGCTGGCTGGACCGGTCGGTCCTGGGAGCCTCCTTTCGGGGCATCAAGGTGAATGAGGGGAAGATGAAGTTTCTGGGCTACAATACGTTCATGATCCGATGGATTGGCTACACGCTTTCCTGTATCTTAGCGGCCCTGGCCGGTTCGATGTACGCCATCAATTTCGGTTTTGTGAACCCGAGTATCACGGAGCCTGCCCGTGCTGCGGAAGTACTCGTGGCGACCCTTCTGGGTGGAGCGGGTACCGTCTATGGAGCGTTTTTTGGGACAGTGGCTTTTCTCGGGATCAAAGATCTGGTAAGCGCCTTTTTTACTCGGTGGGAGTTTGCCGTTGGGATCATCACCATATTGGTGTGTTTCTTTTTTTCCAAGGGCGTCTGGGGGTTCCTGAGCGAACTATTTAAGAAGAAAGGGAAGGATCTTTCCATGGGGAGGCCTTCCTGATGAAAGCCATCTGACAGAAATGATTGAATGGGAGAAGGGGACTTAGATGATAACACAGCAGTTATTTGTCAATGCAGTGGTCTACGGGTTGGGAAACAGCGGCATCCTTTTTCTTGTCGCCATCGGGATCTCAATCGGCTTTGGCCTCATGCGAATCGTCAACATGGAGCAGATGGTCTATTACACTTTTGGGGCTTATTTCACCTATACCATAGTGACGGCAACGGGATCGTTTTTGCTCTCTCTGGTCGTTGGGGCCATGATGGCCGCCTTTCTCGGATTTCTCGTAGAGATTCTGCTCCTGCGAAGGGTGTACGGAAAGGAATTGATGTTCACCATGGTAGTGACCTTCAGCGTCTTTCTGATCGGAATCGGAATTATTCAGTTTGTGTGGGGCCTTGCCAGCAAGCCTGTCTCTGCGCCGATCCATGCGATGATTCCGATACTGGGTGCCCAGGTCCCTCTCTACAGACTGTTGATCTTTGTCATTGCAATCGTTGTCTACTTTCTGATCAACCTTTTCCTGAACAAGACGATCTTCGGAAAGGCGATTCGAGCCGGGATTGAGAATCCCTATCAGGTTCAGGGCCTGGGGATCAATATCCGACGCATCTTTACCATCACCTTTGTGGTGGCGAGCGGCCTGGCCGGGTTTGGAGGGGTTTTAAACGCTCCCCTCGTAGGGGTTGCTCCCTATATGGGTTTTGACATGTTGCTCTTTGCCTTTACCACGGTCATCCTTGGCGGTCTGGGTTCCATAAAAGGAACCCTCGTATCCGCGTTGATCCTGGGCCAGGTGATGTCCGTGGGCTCGGCCTTCTACTCCCCGCTCTCCTCACTCGGTCCCTTTGTCGTAATGTTTACAGTCATCCTGTTCAAGCCCACCGGGTTGTTTGGGGTAAAAGGCAGGGCCTTTGGTTTTGAAGAGTAGAGAGGCGATTAAGTCAACCACATTTTTGCGATAAGCTTTTTTCTGGAAGGGCGATGGGGAGAAAGGGTTGGAATCTGATCTCCCCATCTTTCTTCCCGGACATCTTCAGCGAGAGGGAGAAAAAATGAAGGTGGGGTGTTGTTCAGTCAATTTTCGGCAATATTCACTCGATGAGGCAATGGGCTGGATCTCCGAAGGGGGATTCGAGTACATTGAGCTTGAGGCAAACCTCCACTGGTGTAATCATGTAGATCCCAAGCGCGATGATCCGGTGAAGATGAGGGAGAAGGCCACCCGGTTTGGTCTGAAGATATCCTCTGTGGGAAGCCACCGCGAACTGATCACGGATGAAGAGGTGAATTACGATGCCGTGGCGGATATCCAGAATGCGATTCGATGGGCCAGGGAGGCAGGTATTCCAATCGTTGTGACCGGGGAGGGGAGAAAGCCGAAAGAGATGAGCGAGGAGGTCGCCCTCGCCAATATCAAGAAGCGGTTAGAAAAAATCCTTCCTGTTGCAGAAGAATGCAAGGTTTCCCTCTGCTTTGAGCCTCACGGATCGATTTCTCTCTCACCCGGTGGACTTGGAAAGATCCTCTCCCTCGTGCCGAGCAAATGGGTAGGGGTCAACTTTGACACGGCCAATCCGCGCCGGGGAAACTTCATGCATCCCACCAGTAAAGGCCTCGAATGGATGCTGGGAGATGCCCTTCCCCAATCGGATGAGATCACGATCCTCACTCCGATTGCCCGCCATGTCAGGAACGTTCACTTCAAGGATGTCGTGGGTAAAGATGCCGTCTGTCTCGGCCACGGTCAGGTTGATTTGAAGGGGTGTCTCCGCGTTTTGCACCAGAACGGATTTGATGGGGTTCTATCCTGGCAGACGGAAGGATTTCAGACAGCAGAGGAGACACGGGCCTGGATGAAAGAGAGTCGTAAGTTTATGATCGAGGCCCTTCAGGAGTTGGAGAGGTAGGCGTAAACAGGAACTAAAGGAGGACAGGAAGCATGGGAAAGCTTGAAACCTTCAATTTAATGGAGATGACATCACTCGATGTGGAGAAATATCTTCAAAGAGATGACATCATCTTAATCCCGACAGGAAGTAATGAGCGTCACGGCCGGCATCTGCCTCTCGGATGCGACAGTTTTCAGGCCCTTGAGATTGCGAGCCGGGCGGCCCGTAAGGAGAAGGTCATCCATACGGGCGTGGTCTGGATGGGCTATTCGCCCCATCACATGCGGCGTCCCGGGGAGGGGACCGGTACCATCACCCTTCGGGGCGATACCTATCGTGCCCTCTATTATGACATCGCGAAGAGCCTGATCTATCACGGGTTTAACAAACTGATCTTTGTTAATTATCACGGCTCCAATATCAAGGTGACGGATGAAGTCTTTCGGAGAATTCGGTATGAAACCGGAGCCTTCATTGCGATGTATCAGCATTCCCTGGAACGCCAGATCAGCTTGATCAAGGATCTGATTGAGAAGCCCGGGGATGAGTCCGAGACGTGGAAGAAATCGACTTGGCATGCTGCGGAATGTGAGACCTCCATGATGATGCGGACGAACCGCCAGTACGCAAGGATGGAAGATGCGGTGATCGGAACGGTTCATGCCCCGGAGTTTCTCGGTGAAGGGTTTGAGAAGATCGACGGAGTGAACACGGTTTCATTTAAAGGAGCGGAGAATATCTATCTTCCCATGGAGCATTACGAATTTTCGGATTCGGCGACCATCGGAGATCCCACGACGGCGACGGAAAAGCTGGGCGAAGACCTCTACGAGCGGATGGGCCAGCATCTGGCAGACTTCGTTAAGGCCGTAAGAAATATCAAGGTAGCAATCACCACTCGTGACTGGCCGGAGAGGGCATATTGAAGGAAAAACCGTCCAGGGACATTTTGTTAATCGCCACGCTCGATACGAAGGAAGAGGTGGTGGACTATATCAGGGGGCAGCTGGCGAAGCGGGGGAAAAGCATCCTGCTCCTCGATTGCAGCATGGGGAAGAAAAAAAGCCAGCTCGTTCCCGATGTGACCTGCGAAGAGATCGCTCAACGGGGAGGAAAAGATTTTGACGAGGTAACCTCCTCCGATCAATTTCAGGCAGGCCGTACCATGATTGAGGGTGTGAAGAGGACTGTAGTGGGCCTCTTTGCCGAGAAGAAGTTTAAGGCTGTGCTTGGCATTGGCGGAAGCAATGGCACACTTGTGGCTACAGCAGGGATGAGAGAGCTTCCCGTTGGTGTGCCCAAGGTGATGGTCTCTGCCATGGCCTGTGGAACTGCCCAGTTCGGTCCCTACGTGGGTACGAAAGATATCATGATGGTACCCTCGGTGGCAGACATCCTGGGGGTCAATCCTATCAGTAAGACCATTCTTGATAATGCCGTAGGGGCCTTGGTGGGGATGCTCAATCAGATGGAAGAGGCTTCTTCTCCAAGCCAGGAGCAGATTGCCTTGAGCATGCTTGGTCAGACCACGCCGGCCGGGATGGCAGGAAGGGAAATTCTCGAGAGACAGGGGTATCGCGTTGTGGCCTTTCATCCGAACGGCGTGGGTGGTGCAGCCATGGAGGAATTCATCGGCCAGGGCGCTTTCTCGGGAGTGTGGGAGCTCACACCCCATGAAGTGGCTGACGAGCTCCTCAGCAAAATTCATTCGGCAGGCCCTGATCGCATGAAGCAGGCGGGTCTCCTCGGGGTTCCCCAGGTGGTCGTTCCTGGATGTATCGATTTCTTCTACGGGACACCCGGAATGCCCCACGGATTGGCCTCCCGTTACCGGGACCGCCAGACGCATATGATCAATTCCGAGATCATTCTTGTCAAGATCACCCCTGAAGAGGCCGTTCACGTAGCAGAGGTATTGGCACAGAAGATGAATCAGTCGAAAGGACCTGTCTCTCTGGTCATCCCCCTGAAGGGGATTTCCCGATATGATCGGCCGGAATATCCATTTCATAATCCCGATCTCGATGGCGTTCTGTTTGGACAACTGAAGAAATCTCTAAGCCCCGGGATTCCGGTAGTCGAAATGGATGCTCATATCAGCGAGCCTCGCTTCGGAGAGACCTGTGCTTCGATCCTGCTTGACCTGTTAAAGGGACGAAAGAGGGAAAATTATTAACAGTCTCATAATAGAATGGACACCTCTAATGACCTTAGGGTTGCAATCAATAGGAGTAACTCCCCCTCGCCCCCTCTTAACCGAAGAGGGGGTATATTCCTCCCCTTGAGGTAAGGGGAGGTTAGGTGGGGTTATGGACTTGAGCAGGTCGGAGAAAACATCATGGGAAAGGGAAGGGGCTACGGGAAAACGATTTTCTTTGGCGAGCATTTCACCGTCTACGGGCCTCCCGTGATCGCCTTCGCCCTGTCTTTGACGGCGGATGCAGAGGTGACCAAAGCCGAATCAGGAGGATGGACAATTCAGGATGACCGCCAGGAATCGAAGGGATACAAAGAAGAGAAGAAGAAGATGCAGTTCGAGTCCCTCGAAAGGATCTTCAACTATTTGAATTTCCATCCGGAGCATCTCAAGATCGCTCTCTCAGGGGATCTGCCTGCCATCAGCGGGATCGGAGCAACCGGAGCCAGCTCGGTGGCCATTGTGCGGGGCCTTTCCGACGAGTTTCGTCTGAACCTGACCGATGACGAAGTGAATGCGGCATCTTATGAAGCAGAAGTCGCTTACCATGGGCCCAAGACCGTTGGCATTGATAATATGATAGCGACCTATGGGGGAATCATTTCCCTGATCAAAGGGGAGAAGGCTGTAGTGAAGAAGATCAGGCTTAAAGAACCTGTGGAGGTCGTTATCGGCAATACGGGGATCGTTGCCAATACGAAAACGATGCTGAACGGTTTCGCGGAGAGAAGAAAGAAGTTTCCCGAAAAATATGGCTCCTTGGTCGATCAGGCCCAAAAGGTTGCCGAGAGGGCCATGATAAGCATCGAGGCCTTCGATCTGGAAGAGATCGGGCGGCTGATGGACGCGAATCATCTTCTCCTGAAAGAGGCTGAAGTGTCCTGTCCGGAGCTCGATTCTCTCGTTCGTCTCAGCCGCCAGGAAGGGGCATGGGGCGCCAAGCAGACCGGTTCCGGCGGCGGCGGCTGCATGCTCGCTCTGACGCCTGGAAAGGCCCTGCAGGAAAGGGTTGCCCGCGCCATCGAGAGAGAGGGATTTCAGGTTATCAGAACGAGGGTCGGAGTTAGCTAAGGTGACCCACGGTTCGTCATTGCGACCTCGAACTTGTTTCGGGGGAACCAATCTCGGAGATTGCTTCGTCGCCAGGCTCCTCGCAATGACAATTTTCTTTTAGCATTCAGTATAGAAACGGGGAGGAAACCAATGGACTATTTTTTACGAAAGAGAGATGTTTTCCATGTGGATCTGAAAGATCGTAGGATGGCTTACATCTGGCTGGACAAGATGACCGGGGCCGAAAACTTCTCGGTGGGGACAAGCGATATCGAACCTGGCAGCAAAACGATCCCCCATCAGCATGGTCAGGAAACGGAAGTGATGTTCATCTACAAGGGAAGAGGGACTGCGGTCATCGGGGAGAAGAGTTATCCTCTCGAACCGGAGACCATGATGTTCTGTCCTCCTGGTGTGCCTCATCAGATTCAGAATACAGGGGGGGAAGTATTGAGTTTTGTATTCTTCTACGTCCCAGGCGGCCCGGAGCAGTATCTGCGGAAACTCTGAGTGCAGCTAATTCTTTCATCCCTTAGCGAAGAAGCGTTGGGAAGATTTGAGATTGTAGGGTGCGTCCCCCATAGTGAGGTGCTGTTCGCGAAAAGAAGGAATCCATACCTGTATAAAGGCGACCCGTTATGAGTGAGAAGAGACTCGGTATCTTTTCAGAGAAAAGACTCAGAGATTTTTGCAGTGAATGCTTTCAAGCATCGGGACTCACTCAAGAGGATGCTGACCTTACAGCAGATACGCTTGTCAGAGCGGAGATGATGGGGGTCGGTTCCCACGGGGTCGTTCGGCTTCCCTTCTACTGCAGACGTCTTATAGATAAAGGATCCCGGGCGAACCCGGAGATCAGAATCCTGGCCGAGAAACCATCGATGCTCTTGATCGATGGGGACAATGGGTTGGGGCAGGTGATTAGCATTAAGACGATGAAGCAGGTTTTGGAGAAAACGAAAAGCTCCGGGATCTGCTTTGCCGGGGTGAAGAACAGCTGCCATTTTGGCATGGCAGGTTACTATGCCATGCTGGCCCTTCGCGAAGACATGATCGGGGTCGCTGCTTCAAACGCACCTCCTGTTATGGCGGCCTGGGGCGGTAGCAAGGCAGCGATAGGTAATAACCCCTTAGCCATTGCGGTTCCGACAGCAAAAGAGTACCCATTGGTCCTGGATATTGCGATGAGCGTGGTCTCAGGGGGTAAGGTGCGTCTGGCCGCCGTGAATAAAGAGAGAATTCCTCTGGGTTGGATTATTGATGGGAAAGGAAAACCGACAGACAATGCAGGGGATTTCTTCCCGGAGGGTACTCTCCTGCCTATGGGACATAAGGGATTCGGTCTGGCCATTATGATTGAAGTGCTGACGGGAGTCCTAACGGGGGCCGGCATTTTAAGCGAGATGGGCTTATGGTTTAAGGATACATCCACCCCGATTAACAATGGCCATTTTTTCATGGCTTTGGATATAAAGGCCTTTTGTGATCTGGGAGCCTTCAGGAGCCGGGTTGATCGAATGATTGACGAACTGAAAAGCAGTCCCCTTTCAGAAGGCTCAAAAGGAATTTTCATGCCGGGAGAGATTGAATTCTTAAAAGAGAAGGCGTGCCGGGAGAATGGCATTCCAGTTCCCACGGAGGTCCTGAAGAGTCTCAATCAATTTGCCTCTGAAGTCGGGATCGACAGATTGGAAGACTGAACTTTTCGGTATAGAGAATGGAATGGAACAAATAGAAATCGTTGACGTTACACTCAGAGATGGCAGCAATGCCATTGACTTTCAGTTTGATCATCCGACCACCCGGGGTATTCTCCGGGGATTGGACGAGGCAGGTGTCCGTTTCATCGACCTGGGGCATGGCCTGGGACTGGGGGCTTCCGAAAAAAGCGGGAAGAGGGCTAAGTTGACGGATGAGGAGTACCAGCGTCTTGCGAGAGATGCCGTTAAGGAGGCCTCATGGGGAGTCTTCTTTCAGCCTAAGTTTGGATCTTTCGCAGACATTGAACAGGCTGCCCTTCACGGGGCCTCCTTCATCAGGGTGGGGACCGACATCGACAAGATAAGGGAGGGGAAAGATTTTATCGTTTTTGCAAAAGAGAAGGGGCTACAGGTTCACGCCTGTCTGATGAAGGCCTACGCGGTGGATATTTCGACGTATGTTGAATGTGTCAAAGAAGTCGCCCAATGGGGTACGGACCTCGTCGTTTTTATGGATTCGGCAGGAACGATGACTCCGGATCTGACAAGACGTACACTGGAGGAGGTCGTTGGAAAGGTGGAAGTCGCTCACGGTTTTCATGCCCATAACAATCTGGATCTGGCTATTGGAAATCTGATCGCGGCCATGGAAGGGGGGGCCACTTATATCGACACCAGTCTCAGGGGATTGGGCCGAAGCGCCGGAAACGGAGCGACCGAAATCATGAGTCTTATCCTTGGGAAAATGGGAAAATCCGTCCACCTTGATTGGAAGAAGCTACAGGAGACGGCTACCCGGTACGTCGATCCCTTGAAAAAAGGCGGGGGGATTGATAATCTTGATATGATCTTTGGATATGCAGGTTTCCATTCGGGTTTCGATTCCATCATCGATCGCGTCTTGAATGAAAACAGGGAGAAGGCGGTTGACAAGAGAGATCTCATCATCGAGTTATGCAGGCGTGAGAAGATCAACGTGGACGAGAAGCTGGTGGAAGAAATTCTTGATGGAATGATGGAGGGCCTATGAGTGCGAAAGTCAAGCATATCATTAAACACGAGGACGGAAGAGATGAGCCATTAAAGGATCTTGATTACTGCAAAAGGGTGATTCTGGTGGATAAGGATATGGTGGGGGCAGAGGATGTGACCCTTGCTTATACCCTTTGGGACGCAAACACATCGAACCACAAAAAGCACACCCACGATAACGCCGAGGAGATCATGTATATTCTTTCGGGGAAGGCTGTCCTTGGAGTCAATGGAGAGGAATCGGAGGTAGGGAAGGGAGATACGATCTGGATTCCACGTGGTGCGGTGCACTGGGGTTACAATCCCTTTGATGAGCCCTTTGAAATGCTCGTCGTCTATTCAAGACCGTCGTTAAAATCAATTGGGTATGAGGTGGTGGAATAGGAAGGGGTATGCGCTCCTGACCATAGAAGCGAGAGAAGGTAGCCGCAGCCTTCAGGCTGCGCCGGAATTTGGAATCGGTTTTCGCGCGAGGATTCCGCAGAAAAGAGTAAAGGGCGGTCATGGTCAAAACAATTCTCTTGATCGGGACGATGGATACAAAGGAGGAAGAACTCCTTTTCTGCCGCGATCTGATCAGGAAAAAAAGGCTCGGAGTTCTCTTGATGGATGCAGGAATCATCAGGGATCCGAAAGCCTCTCCAGACATCAAGAGGCAGGAGATTGCGAGAGCAGCAGGGGTCACAGACCTCGACGCCCTTGTGGCCCTGGGGAACAAGGGCAAATGCATCGAGGCAATGATCAAGGGGGTTACGGCAAAAACCCAGGAGCTCTTTCAAAAGGGCACATTCCACGGGATCCTTGGAATAGGTGGCGGCCAGGGGACGGATATCTGTGCGACGGCGATGAGGAGCGTTCCCCGGGGAATACCGAAGGTAGTGGTTTCTACGGTCGCATCCGGCAAGGCGACATTCGGGACGTACGTCGGGACAACGGATATCACGATGATGCATTCCATCGTGGACATACAGGGCCTCAATTTTCTGATGAGGCGAATTCTTACCAACGCTGTGGGAGCAATCTGCGGGATGGTGGAGGGTCTCGATGAGACGGACATGAAACCGAGAGGAATTCCTGTGGCCCTCTCCATGCTCGGAACGACTACGCCCGGGGCCCTTCGGGCCAAAGAGGTTCTGGAACGACACGGCTATGAGATCCTTGCCTTCCATCAAAACGGTACAGGTGGAATTGCCATGGAAGACATGATTCGCGAGGGCCACTTCAAAGGGGTGATGGATCTGAACCTCCACGAGATCGGAGACCGTGTTGCGGGCGGCCTCCACAGCCATGTCAGGACCGACCGGCTGGAGGCTGCAGGGGAACTGGGAATTCCCCAGGTCGTGGCTCCGGGAAGCATCAATTATGCGGTCTGGGGGCCCTTGAACAGTCTATCGGAGGAACTGGGATCGCATAAGTATATTGTCCATAACCCCAATTTGACGCTTGTGAGATTGAGCATTGACGAGCTTCGAAATGTCGGGAAGATCGTCGCTGAAAAACTGAACAGGGCGAAAGGACCCACTCGGGTGTTCATTCCGTTGAGGGGGTTTTCGTATCCTGATCGGGTAGGTTTTGCGCACTGGGAGCCGGAGGGAAATCAGGCCTTTATCGAGGCCTTGGAGAAAGACCTGGACAAATCGATTCCCCTAATGGAACTGGATGCCCACATCAACGACCCCGAATTCATCGATCCCGTTGTGGAAGCATTTTTAGAGATGATGAAGGATTATGTCTAAACATTGGAAATGGGTTTAGGTCAGGGAAAAGAAGCCAGCCTGGTTGTTGGTCAAAGGGTAATGGCTGGAGAGCAGGGTACCAATGCCCTAACCCGCTTACCAAACCGGCATCTTAACCCTTACCCCTTGACCCCAGACTCATATCAAAGGAGTGACTATGTGCAAACGTTTGTTGGACAAGAATGCGATCGTGACGGGTGCGGCCCGGGGGATGGGCTTTGCGATTGCGAAGGCGCTCTATGAGGAAGGAGCCCGGATCGCCATCATTGACATCGATGAAAAAGGGGTTCGGGAAAGTGCCGACCAGATCGATAATAAACAGGGACGTGCAATCGGAAGAAAAGTGGATGTGACCAACAGGACCGAAGTGAATGACCTGGTCAGAGAGGTGAAGAAGCTCTGGGGAAGCGTCGACATCCTGGTCAATAACGCAGGGGGCGCACTGAATACGCCGCACATCCTTGACGAGATTCAGGAGAAGGACTGGAACCTGGTGGTCGATGTCAATCTGAAGGGGTCTTTTCTCTGCTGTCAGGCTGTGATTCCGGAAATGGCCAAACAGGGAGGAGGGGCGATCGTCAACATTTCGGCCCTGGCTGCTCACTACAGGGCGTCTCTCGCCGGGGTTCAATATACGGCGGCCAAGGCAGGGGTCGAAGGGCTGACGAGGCAGCTTGCCTACGACTGGGGAAAGAAAGGGATAAGGGTCAATGCGATCGCGCCCACCGTGACCATGACAGGAGACCGCGTTCAGGGGCTATGGGAGGCGAAGGGCGAGGAAGAGAAGAAAAAGGTTCTCGCCGCCATTCCTCTGGGCCGGCTGGGAACGATGGAGGAGGTCGCTTCAGTCGTTGTTTTTCTGGCCTCGAGCGAATCAAGCTACATCACAGGCATCACCATCGATGTGAACGGAGGCCGCTACCTCAGGTAAATAGAAGGCGGTAAGCAGTAGGCGGTAGGCAGCAGGCAGAAAGTGAGTCAACGACTCAAAGGCACAACGATTGTACTTAATGACCAATGACCAATGAATTCGAGAGGAGGAAGTTCCGTAGGGTGGACAACTCGCCGCGCTACGCGCTTGGCGCAGCGGGAGCGAAGCGTGTCCACCATGCCTTTTCCAAGTCACCACGCGACGAAGCGATTATCGATACAGAGAGGAGGAAATAGAATGAGTAAGAGTGCCGTGGAGAAGCTATGGGAAGTGAATCCGGAAGCGGAGATCTGGTGGGATTCCTCACCCATCATCTATGAAAACTGGCGGCAGAAGATGATCCAGAGGGCGGCGAACAAGGAAGAGATGGTGGTGTGGTTGGATCGTATGTACAATACGAAGAATCGGCCCCTGGATAACCTCTTTCGCGGGGTCACCACCAATCCACCTTTATCGTACAATGCCATCAAAGACGATCCAACCTACTGGGAGCAATGGGTAGATGCTCTCATCACCAAAGACCGGTGCGAAGACTCGGAGGTCGTTTTCTGGCAGACCTATAAGGAGATTGTGAAGAGAGGGGCGGAGATCTATCGGCCCATCTTCGAGGCAAGCCATTACAAGCATGGTTACATCTCCGGCCAGGTGGACCCGCGGGTGAGGCATGACGTGGAAAAGATGGTTGCCCAGGGAGTCGAGCTCCATTCCATTTCGCCCAACGTGATGATCAAGGTGCCGGGCACAAAAGAAGGCTACGAAGTCATCCGACGGTTGACGGCTAAAGGGATTGCGACGAACAATACCCTTGCCTTTATCATTCCCCAGTTCATTGCCTGCATGAATGCCGTGACAGCAGGGTTGAAGGAGGCAAAGGCGAAGGGCGTTGACCTCACCCGATGGCGTTCCGTCATCACAGCCATGAGCGCCCGTTACGGAACGCTCGGCGATTTACAGAAAGAAGCTGATGAACGAGGTATTGAGCTGAGCGAGGCAGATGTGCGATGGGCGGAGATTGCAATTTTCAAGAAGGCCTGCCGTCTGGTGAAGGAGAACCGGGACTATCCGGGCAAGATGCTTCTCTGCTCCATGAGGATGAGCCCGGTGCTCAACGGAGATGTTCGTTCCTGGCATGTTGAAATGGCGGCCGGAGCCAATATCGTTTATACATGTCCCCCGCCATATCTCGAAGGCCTTCTCGAAAAGGGGCAACATCTCGAATTTCGCAATAGGGTAGAGGAGCCGGTCCCTCAGGAAGTCATGGACAAGGTGATGAAAATTCTCTACTTCAAGAGGGGCTATGCCGAGGACGGATATCGGGTTGATGAATTCAATGAGCATCCGGCTCTTCTGGCGACGGCCAAGGAGTTCTCGGGTGCTACGCAATCGATGGTTGACTTCGTCGCCAAACGGGTCGCCAAGATCTGCGGATAAGTGATCATCTCATTACAGAGTCGCAGAGGACACGGAGATAATCAGCTTTTTATCAATTGGAGTTGCCACGAAGTGGCTGAGTGTTTTGGGTTTGTTCCGGTCACCAGATCGGTGACCGGAACAAACCCAAAATTCCTTTCTCTGTGACCTCCGTGCCTCTGTGGTGAACAAAAAAGGAGCATTCAGGTGACATCGAAACGTATCTTGCTGCCGCAGGCCATTGAAAAGGAAGCGATGACCATCTTGGAGAAGGCGGGATGTGACATCGTCCTCTCTCCCGATCCGAAGCCGGAGACGGTTCTTCCCCTCATGAAGGAAGCGAACGGAATTATTCTCAGGACGGGGATTAGAATGACCAGAGAATTGATGAGCCATGCTGACGCCCTGCGGGTCATCTCCCGGACCGGGGCAGGAGTGGACAATGTCGACGTGCCGGCAGCTACGGAGCTCGGGATCGTGGTTGCGTGCGTGCCGGGAGCAAATGCTCGTACCGTGGCCGAGCATGCGCTCTCGTTGATCATGGTCCTCATGAAGCAGATCTTCGCGTTAGATCGGGAAGTGCGTCGGGATAATTACGGCATCCGCTATAAATATCTTCCTCAAGACATGGTAGGAAAAACATTGGGTTTGATCGGACTGGGAAGGATTGGTTCGGAGATTGCCCGGATCTGCCACCAGTCCTTTGATATGCGCGTCCTTGCATACGATCCCTACCTCCCTGCTGAAGTCCAGGAGAAGTATCGAGGCTGGGTGGAGTTCTGCGGCATGGAGAAGGTTTTCCGGGAGTCGGATGTCATCTCCCTTCACATCCCCCTCTCTCCGGAAACGAAGAACCTGGTTGGTGCCAGGGAACTCGGCTGGATGAAGCCGGATGCCTACATTGTCAATACGTCGAGAGGAGGCGTGCTCGACGAAAAGGCCCTGATTCAGGTTCTGAAGGATAGGAAGATTGGCGGTGCGGGTCTCGATGTCCAGGCCCAGGAACCACCGGAGAAGGACAATCCCCTCAAGGGGCTCGACAATGTGATCCTCACCCCTCACACCGGAGGCCTCACTCGTGAGATGGTCGTGCGATTGGCTGTAGAGGCGGCGAAATCAGCGGTAAATATTCTCAATGGCAGAAAGCCTGCCGAAGGAATCGTCAACCCCGAAGTCTTTAACCATCCTCGCTTGCAGGGCTGCTTCTCAGGTTAAAGAGCATTCCATCTGCCACGGCGCTTTGAATCTCCCTCGTTTCAAGTTAGCTGAGAAATGCCTTACAGAGGAATTATTTCTGCCTGCGAGCAGTCTTGACTGCGCTTGCAAGTCCTCACCCTGAGATAACATGCTGAGGATTACCTGTAAAACCCATGTATCCCGATTGAGCATAGAAAGATCAAATCGTAACTTTTTGGAATTGTTGTGAACCAGTGACTATATGGCAGATAGTGAAACCTCCGCGCTATCCCAATTTAGGACCCCTTAAAAGGTAATTCCGCCTCCCAAGTATTGTGGTAATCCTGAATCTAAGTAGTTCCAGATCAGTCGATAGTGAACCTATTCGTTCCTTCTCCTACCTTGTTAATCACGTTGATCGGATAAGTTGTGGCATGAGAGAGACCCTTTGGAACCAGGAACTGAACTGTGCTGACGCCGGTTGTTGCGTCCATCGTCCAGTTTGTCACCTTGCAAGACTTCCCGCCAATCGTCACCTTTCCCTTCTTGGTCCCAAAGAACCGCCCAGTGACGGTAACCTTTTCACCCGGTGGGCCATGGGGTGGACTGACCGATTCAATCTCAGGTGCTCTCACCGAAAAACTATTTTTTTCTATGATCGGCGTGGCTTTTTGGGGCTGAATCACCACGTCATAAAGCCCTTCCAGCCCTTTGCTTACCACGGCCCTTATGACCCCACTTCCTGAACCTGGCCACGCCAGGACCTTAAGGGCAAAGGTCCCGGAGGATCCCTGGAGCATTACTTTTCCTTTTTTCGCACCAAAGTTGGTCCCCGTAAGATGGATCTCCGTTTCCAGGGTTCCTTCGCAGGGTTCCACCCAAAAACTGATACCGGAACTCGCCCTGAAGGTCGCCGTGCAGGTCCTGTCTCCATCCATCGTCACACTACCATCTGCGCAGTCTGGATCTCCGGACCATCCCGTGAAGGTTGAGCATGCGGCCGCTTTTGCAGTAAGGTTAACCACCGTGCTGCAGTCATACGTCTCGCTGCAGACTGTCCCGCAGTTGATGCCCGGAGGGTCGCTTGTTACCGTACCAACTCCAGAGCCTGCTTTGTTAATGGTGAGGTTGTAAGTGTTGAGTGTGAACGTGGCCGTACATGTCTTGTCCGCATCCATCGTCACCTGGCCGTCAGAACAATCGGGATCGCCCGACCAGCCAGTGAAGGTGGAACCGGTTGACGCCGTGGCGGTCAGGGTTACCGGTATGTCATAGAAGTCGGCGTCGCAGGTGGTGCCGCAATCAATACCCGCGGGGCTGGAACTGATCGTGCCCATGCCGTCGCCTAATATATTGGTGTGAAGGGTAAACATCTCGCTCGATGCAAGGTTGTATGCAAAGATAATACCTTTATTGGCAGATCCGCCCGCATACGTCGCCCCGTAGAGAGTTGCACCATCTTTAGAGAGGGTCAGGCCGCAGTTAGGGTACGCTCCGTCATCCGCCACGCTCCCGTCCCCAAAGGAGTGGAGGATAGTCGGAGTTCCCCCTATTGGAATGGCAAAGATAGTGCCTTTGCCGGCAGAACCTCCGTTCATTGTCGTCCCGTAAAGGGTTTTGAAGTCCTTAGAGAGGGCGAGATTGCCGTTAGGCGCCTGTCCGTCATCCGCCACGTTCCCGTCCCCAAAGGAGTGGAGGATAGAATACGGCGGCGTTCCTATCGCGTAAGGTTGGATGGAGAAAATAGTACCTTTGCCCTTAGAACCACCGTTAATTGTCGTCCCATAAAGGGTTAAGCCGTCGCTTGCGAGTGTGAGGCCACCGGTGGCACGCCACCCGTCATCCGTGAAGCTTCCAAAGGAGTGGAGGGTAGCCCGCGTCCCGCTAGAGACGCTGAAGACGGTGCCTTTCAAGGCAGAACCGCCGTCAATTGTCGTCCCGAAGAGGGTGTGGCCGGTGTAAGCTAGGGTTAGACCACCGGAAGGGGTCCCTCCGTCATCCGTCACGCTCCCGTCCCCAAAGGACTGGATTATAGTCAGCATCCCTCCTGTGTCTGGGATGGAGAATATGCTGCCGGTGCCGTTAGAACCCCCACCTGGCGTCGTCCCGCAGAGGCCTCCATCGCAGGCTATTACGCCCTCCGAGGTTCCTTGATCATGCAGAACACTCCCGTCCCCAAACATGTGGAGGACAGTTGCCGGACCTCCTGTCGTGGGGATGGAGAAGATGCTGCCCATGTGATACGAGGTGCCCTGAGTTGTCGTCCCAGAGAGGTTGTCGCCCGAGAGGGCAAGTCCGCCCATAGGGTTGTATCCCTCAATTAGCACACTCCCAAAGGAGTGAAGATAGTCAATGTCCCCCCCTGTCGAGGGGATAGAGAAGATGGTGCCTAAGCCGTAAGAACCGCCGCCATACGTCATCCCATACAGGGTTGTGCCGTCGCTGGAGAGGGTGAGCCTGCCGGAAGGAGTAGCTCCATCAGGATTGGAGGTGAAGGAGTGAAGCACGGTCATCGTTCCCGCTGCTGACACGTGACTGATCAACAGGGCGCCAAATAGCAATCCGAGAGCCGCGGACCAAAAATACTTCCCTATTTTCATCTTGAGCCTCCTTTTGCACGCTCTTTCCAAGGTCAGAGAAAATTTGACTCTTCGGCAAACCTGACCTCAGTTCATCTTCTACCGCAGCCATTGTTGCTTTATCAATCATTCTTACTCTTCAGGCCAACGCCGAGTTGAGCGGAGTCCGCGTAACGCAGGCTCCAGCCGAAGGGTGGAGCCGGAGTGAAGTCGACTTCCGTTCGAACGACTTGTTCGCGACGCGCAACTTTGCGCGGAGCAGTTTCGCATCATCATGCGAAAAACAACAAAAAAAACTCTGTATAGCACTGGTTATAGTTGATTTTTACAGAATTCCTACGGGAAACCCCCGCGAACAGTTTTAGCACTTGCCAAAGGAAATCTACACTTTTCAGCCTCTCCTGTCAAATCTCGCTTTCAGGAGGAAGTAATTCGCGGGCCGGAGTTGGGAAAAAAACGGTTTCCCGATGGCCCGATATCTTGCCAAACTTAAGTCCCCGAAAAGCATAAAGAAAGGGCTCACTTTGATCTTCAAACTGTGGGGTTCTTGGCCTTGAAAAACGCAACGAAGATGGCAGGTATGATCCATATACAGTAAAGTCCCTTAAAAAGGATTCCTTCCTTGCTTTGGGAAGCCTGCTTAGAGGCGCACGTTGACCGGCACCACGTGCCAGTCGAGCCCAGCCCGCTCTCGGCTCATGCCGCAGGCGAGCCCCACAAGATCGGAAAAGAACACGACCGGAACCAGGAAGTCGTGTCCCGTTGCAGCCAGCGCCCGGGGCTGGCCGGCGTCGAGGCTCTTGTAACAGAGCGGGCAGGCCGTGACGATAAGATCAACACCCTGCCTGTGTATGCCGCAGAGCACATTACTGGTCATCTTCATGGACTGCTCTCTGTTGGGCCATGTTAGGTGGAAGCCGCAGCACTCCTTCTTGGTGCCGTAGTCCACAACGTCCGCACCGAGGACGCGCAGGATGTTTTCCAGGGAGGTGAGGTGGTCGGCCGGCTCGTAGTCCTGGATATCCGGCGGGTTCCGCAGGTGACAACCGTAGTATGCGGCCACACGCAGGCCGGTCAGAGGCGTGACTACCCTTTCCGCCAGCTTTTCCAACCCCACATCAACCGCGATCGCCCAGAGGATATAGGTGAGCTGTCCGGTCCCCTCGTACTCCAGGTCCTCCTCCTTCAGGATCTCGTTGACCAGCCTGAAGCTCTCACGGTCTTCGGCCATGACCTTCCTGCAATTCGCGATCACGTTGTAGCAGGTGGCGCAGGGGATGAAGAGAGGCAGGCCCATCTTCTCCGCCAAGGCCATGTTGCGCGCATTGATCGCCAGCGAGGTCAGCTCAGAGCGTTCCTCGATCACTCCGCTTCCGCAGCACACCCCCTGCTCCAAGACGTGCAGCTCCACGTCGAGCAAGCCCATGACCTCTTTGACAATCTCCAGCCAATGTATATCCGCTCCCTGAAAACAGCAGCCCCTGTAGAACGCGTAGTGCAGCTTATCGCTATTCATCTCGGATCCCTTCTTCTTCCGCACGATGCGGCTTGCTCTCTTCGTTCGAAGGTCGCAATGCGGTTCTCTTTTTCGTCATATTCTGCGTTAGCTCGCGAACCCGCTGACAGATCCTTGCCACGTGAGGCTGTCCGGGCAGCCTGGGGGCCTGGAGACTGTGGGTCAACCCGTGCTTTCTCAGGTAGCCTTCCTCTGCCTCGACAGCGGCCCAGCCCTTGGGACCGTTCACGACCACGGGTAGAATGGGCTTGTTGACCTGACCGAACTTGGCCACGTCATTCATGTAGGCCTTGGCGCGGCGCGACCCCGGCGTGTTGTGGATTCCGTCGTCGATGGAAATCTTGCGCAGACGCTGGATGGCAACTGCCGGCCGCGTATCCTTGGGACAGACGGTGATGCACTTTCGGCACTGAGCGCAGGACCACAAGCCGTAGTCCTGCGCGGCCTGCATGCGCGGCCTCTTAAAGGAATCGCGCGGGTCCGCGGAGAATCGGTAAGCCTTGGCCAGCGAGAAGGGGCCCGCATATCCAGGGTCCACGGACACCGCCGAGCAGGTCGAGAAACAGCATGCACAGAGGATGCAGTCGGTGTTCCTGTCGAACGTCTTGAGCTCCTCCCGGGACATCAGGGACTCATGTTCGAGCGTCTCCGGAATCCATTCCTTGTTCTCCATGAGGTACGGGTGCAGCCTTGAGAGCTTCTCCAGCGCCGGATCGATGTCCACAACCAGATCACGGATATTGGGTAGACCCTTGAGCGGAGAGACGGTGATTGAGCTTTTCCAGAAGGCCACCAGCGTGGGTATCACCTGGGTGCTGCAGGCGAGGACCGGCTTCTCGTTGATACGCACGGCACACGAACCGCAGATGGAGGAACGGCAGGAGGCGCGGAAGGTCAGTGTGCTGTCCTGTGTCTCCTTGATGACCTGCAGCACCTCGAGAACGGTCATGCCCGTCTCCACCTCCACCTTGAAGACGTCAAAGTAGGGCGCTCGGTCGTGTTCCGGGTTGAACCGATGCACGCGGATGTTGGCCTCTACCTTTTGCCGTTCGATGTTCAACGGGGTTGCCATGGGTGACCTTTCAGGTTTCGGGTTCGGAAGCCTTTTCGCACCCCAAACCTTCCTGTTAGTACGTCCGTGTTCCAGGCTTGAAGCGCGTGATGGCCACCGGGCTGAGGGAGAGCCTGGGGCAGCCATCTGATCCGAGGCTCGCCATGGTGTGTTTGAGCCAATGCTGGTCGTCACGCTCCGGGAAGTCCTCGCGAAAGTGCGCGCCGCGTGTCTCGCGACGTTCCTGTGCACAGACGGCGATCACCTCGGCGAGCGACAGCATGTTCCTCAGCTCGAGAGACGCCACCAACTCCGTGTTGAACGACCTGCTGTGGTCGCGCACCCTTGCCCTGCTCAAACGCTCCTGGAGTTCCCTGATCGCCTCAATGGCCTGTGCCAAATCCTTGCCGTTGCGGTACACACCAACCTTCTGCGCCATGACCTCTCCCATGCGGTGACGGATCTCGGCGATGTTCTCCGAGCCGTCACCCTGGATGAGGCTGTCGATGAACGCCTGGTCCGCTTCGAGAAACCCCTCAGGCATCGGCGCAAAATCCACCCCTCTCGCGTACTGGAGCGCGTCACGTCCGGCGCGGCGACCGAACACCAGAATGTCGAGCAGCGAGTTTCCCCCAAGTCGGTTGGCCCCGTGCACCGAGATGCATCCGCATTCGCCCGCTGCATAGATACCCTGGATCGGGGTACGGCCGCAGTCGTCGGTGTGGATGCCGCCCATGGAGTAATGGGCAGTCGGCTTGATGGGGATCGGCTCTTCGACCGGATCGATATCTTCAAATTTAATGCAGAGCTGCCTAATCTGCGGCAGCCGCTCAGAGATGCGCTCGGCCCCCAGATGGGTGATGTCCAGAAACACCTCTCCGTCCGGGCCGCCCTTGCCGTTTCGCACCTCCGTTTCGATGGCCCGGCAGACCAGATCGCGCGGCGCTAACTCCATCTTCTCAGGGGCGTAGCGGAACATGAAGCGCTCACCCTCGACATTCAGCAAGTGCCCCCCTTCACCCCGAGCGCCCTCCGATACCAGGATCCCTGTCCTCCGGAGGCCCGTCGGGTGGAACTGGACGAACTCCATGTCTTTGAGCGGGATTCCGGCACGGTACGCAATGGCAGGCCCGTCGCCGGTGTTCCCCAATGCGTTTGATGTGCAGAGCCAGTAGATCCGCCCGTGTCCCCCGGTCGCCAGCACCACGGCCTTGGCACGGATCGCATGCAGGCGACCGCTGCGGACGTCGAGCGCCGTGACTCCCAGGCAGCGGCTTCCGTTGTGGAGCAGGGAAAGGACGAACCACTCATTGAAGTAATTGACCCCATACTTTATGCCCTGTTCGTACAGGGTATGGAGGATGACGTGCCCAACCTTGTCTGCCGAGTAGCAGGCGCGGGGCTTGGATGCACCGCCGAACGGACGCTGGGCGATGCGGCCGTCGTCGGTCCGGGAGAATGGGCAACCCCAATGCTCCATCTCGCGCACCACCATCGGTGCTTCCCGGCACATGACCTCTACCGCGTCCTGGTCGGCCAGGTAGTCCGCACCTTTCACCGTGTCGAAGCAGTGATCGAGCCAGGTGTCGCTGGGGTCCAAGGTGGCGAGCGCTGCGTTGACGCCCCCCTGAGCGGCTCCGGTGTGGGAGCGGGTCGCGTAGACCTTGCTGACCACGGCAACGGAGATTTCTTCTTGTCTGCGTGACTCCAATGCGGCATACAGCCCTGCACCGCCGGAGCCGATGATCAGGACGTCATAGGTCAGCATAGCGGGCTTCTTTTCATTCGCATATCTTCACGGGTGACCACTTTGTTCCAGGACTTGCTCCGTGCCATGGATATAGAACTAGGGCGTTTCAGTAGGCTGCTCGCCCAGTCTTAGCCTGTTGCTCAGTTCCTCACAAAGCGCCCGCAGGATCCTGATGCCGAGGGCTTCGCTGCGATGTAGCAGGTTGAAAAACTGCGTCGGAGGCATGACGAGGACGTCGACCGGGCCAGACGCCGTGATCGTGCAGTTGACCGGCTGATTGTTCAAAATCGACATCTCTCCGAAATGCGCGTACTGCCCGATCGTATTGATCACCACATCCTTTCCGTCCGATCCTCTTTTCGAGACTACGACCTCTCCGGTTTCGATGATGTGCAGACCCGTGCCTGGCGCGCCCTCCAGCAGAATCACATCTCCGTCATTGTAGTGCTTCTTCGTGGTCAACGTGTACATCACCCGGCACTCCACGGGAGACAGGTACTTGAAAACCGTCACCTGCTCCTGAAACGCCTGGATGGTTTTCTTTCTCTGGGTGGCAGCTTGTTTCGCAGTCCGGTCCCTAGCCACCGAAGTTTCCATTCCATCGTGAACACTCATTCACACACCTCATGAACCGCCCGGCCACGGCCAGGATCTCCTGTCCTGCATTTCAGAAAGCCCGGCTGTTCCGGGGCGTTCGTTCCTCCGGCGATCATGGTAATGGTGCCTGAGGTGTCCCCCTTCCGCACTCTGTTGCCCGAGTTTCCAATGATAACGCACTCGCTTTATCGGTGCAAAGATATCATGAGATACCCATGTGCGTCAACGGAAAAGGATGACACGGAAAAGGATGAGTCGAATATAACGAAAAAGGAAGTAGTACGTCAAGAAAAAAGATCCCCAAGGTATGGGGTTTTTCTCCAGCCCTTTGGGCGAGAACTTGACAGGAAGCTATTGCAGTGGGATAAGGGGAACCAAAGACAGGACTTCCGGCCTCCTTAGCCCATAAATTTGGAGTTTCAGCCGCTGCTCCGGGTAGGGAACCTGAGAATCTGATTAGCTGGTAAGGGCTTCGATATGAAAAACACACCCAACCCGAGGATTCTCCCCGTTGATTACCATTTGAATGTTGGATTGAAACAAGATTTTGGAAAATAGCGAGTACAAGGGAGTAACCTTCGGGCTGAAGTTGGAGAATCCCCCGTTTCCCGATGGCCCGATATCTTGCCAATTCAGAACCCGACCTTCGGGGGGATTTTATTGTAGGTATGGTAATCCTATGATAATCTTGAGGAAAATCTCACAAGGAGGTGCACCATGAAAGTCTCTTAAGGTATTCATTATTGGCTGGAGTATCACAAGCTTCATTCAAAAAAAAGCACCCTCAAAACTTACCAGAGCATCCTTTCCAAACTCACCACCCAATTTGGTGAAAGAGACCTGAACTCCCTGACTCCCGAAAAGGTTTGTCCTTCGACTCCGCGTACCTCTAAAGTGATTGCGTATTCCGATGGCCAGAGGAAACAGAAATTGGCTTGACATCACCATTTGAAACTATCTATAATTGCTCCAATCTCACCAGGGAATCCTTTCAAGAATTTTTCTGACTCAGTAGCATGATTACTAAATCCGGGAGGTGGGTTATGAAAAGGTTCGGAAGAATTGCACTCATTGGATTGGCACAAAGGGAGTTGATGATTACCATTGGAAAGAGTCAGCCCACGTTCGCTCCAGCGGGCGGGTCGGCCTTTGTGTTTATCCACCTTTTGAGCACTGTGCCATGACCAACTATCCTCGCTCCCTCCCGGATGGTAAACTCTGCACCGGGAAGAACTGGATCGTATGCCGGGTGAGGTGCGTACATCAAGAGCACGGCGACGGTAAATGGCTGCGAAATGGGAATGGGGTCTGGCCCGTTCCAGAAGGCGACGCCAAGATACTCATCAACGACGTGTCTCTGCTCACCTCTCATCTCTATCTTGGGCTGCCGAGTTTTTCGCGACTGAAGAACAATATGAGGTCGGTAGTGACCCTGATATGCGCCTGGCGAGAGTGGCGTTGCTCGCCCGCCGTCCTCAGACGAAAGCATGACGACCTCGGCACTGATGAACTCCAGAATAGGCTTCATGAATAAGGGCGATCTTTTTTCATGGCGTCGATTACTGACCGAAATATAAGGGCCTTACGCAAATTTGCCAATCGAAGATTCCAGGAAGTAACACGCGATCGAGGTGAAAAGTTCCCCCTCCCCGATGCCCCGATATCTTGCCACGTGTAACCCGCTGAAAAGATCTTTAAATCGTAGAATTTTGGGCTTCGGAAAAGGCCCTGAGGTAGAGGTTATCCCGCCGCAGAGCGGACTCATTACACGCTTCATTTCATTATTCGCTCATTCGCTCATATTTCTTCCAGGGGTTCAGATATGGGCTATCGGGTCTGGTTGTACTCGTAGTCTTCGCGCTCAGGACTCCCTGCACGCAACTCTGGCAGGAGCGGAGGACGCGTGCTGTTCAATCGTGCATGCACGTCCAAAGCTGCCTGGTCTACCCAGCGTTCCAGCAGGGCCAACTTATCGGGGTTCACGACGCTCTGGAAGACCTCAAACTGTTCGCAGCCGGGCTCTTTCATCACCTCTGCACAGCGAGCCTTATACGCCTGGGCCAGCTCGGAGCCCTTTCCATGTTTCGCGGTGATCGTTACAACGAGTCGTATTGCCATATCGTCTCCTCCAGGCGATAGAACAGGATTCCGGCCCTCCATGATGCGAAAGGGCCGGTGATACCATCAATCGGGGTCACGTCTTTTTCTGACCGTAATGGTTATAGCTGACCTTATCGAAACGAAGTTCGTCCCTTTTATAGGGGACCATCTCCTCACCGGGGTACCCGATGGCAATGATGCACTCGACCGTCAGGTTCTCAGGAAGACCCAGGAGCTGGGCGATATACTGCGATGATGTTGTCCCTTCTTTGAAATTATTCCCCCTGATCTGTGCCCAGCGGCTTCCAAGACCAAGTGCCTGGGCCGCATACTGCATGGTGACCGCAGCGACGGAGCAATCCTCAAGCCAAAGTCCGGAAGCGGATGGGTCTCCGCATACGACGACGGCAACCGGAACATCCTTGACAAAGGTGGCCCCTTGGGGCTTCGCCACGGAAAGTTTTTCCAGGAGGATCTTGTCCGTAACCACGACAAACGCCCAAGGCCTTGCACCCCTTCCCGTGGGGGAACGGAGGGCTGCTTCGATGATGGCGTCAATCTTCTCCGCCTCCACCGGTCGCTCGGCATATACCTTTACACTCCTTCTCTTTTCTGCAAGTTCGTTAAACATCCCCTCTCCTTTCTTTCACAGGTTGAACGTCACCACAAAACACGCCCATGAACAAATCACAGGGCACCTCTTCCCCTGAAATTCTACAACAAATCGTCAACAAAATAAAACGATAAGAGCTTGCGTTGGTTGCGTTGAATAGAAAAAGGAATAGTCTGTCAAGAAAAATCGACCACAAATATGGGAGTGTCCTTCTCATACGTTCGAGCGCCAGCCCGGCACAAGACTCGTGGATCGAAGTCAGGTCCAATCCAGGAATGGATTTCGCCCGACCCTAAAGTGAACATATCTTGCCAAAACCGAAACCTGGTAACCATTAAGCAAGACTTGAGGTTTCATATTCAGATAGCAGCTTTTTGAGGCATGGAAAAGGGATACTCCCAGCCATTGATCTCCCCGGGTTCTTCAAGACAATCTGTCCGACAAAGCGCTAAAAGGAATTCAGATGTCAGGGGAAAAATAAGATGGTCGGCTGCGGATAACACCTACAAAGAATTAGGATACGCTCTCTACACGACCTGAAGATTTACGATTGAAATCAAGTTTAACGGCCCTGCTGAGCTGCGCCCGGAGGGCGTCAGTTCGAGCGGGTGGGGTGGCCTTCCGCTGCACATGGTCTGATTCCGTGGTGCGAACCGATTCACGAGCCGTCGAGCCTGTGGGGTTCAACTTCGATCCGACGACGCTCACCTCGGTCAGGGCCACGGCGGCACCTCGCGGGTCAGAGTGGTGGAATCTTCACATGTGAGTGGGCGGGTCCGCAAGCGTCCGGTGAGACGGGCGAGCGCTCATCCGCGAGATGCTGGTGACAAGCGCCGACATCCTCCCCCAACCTGACGATCATCGATTGCTGGTCGGTCTGCATTCGCTCGCTAATCCTCGCAGAAACGAAGCCCTGGCCAAGCTCTGCGAGACACTCAACGCCCTGGAGATTCAGTATCCCGGACAGACCTGACGCTCGTCTACCAGGCGCCCGGTGGTGCATAGATTCTTACGCCCATGTCAGGAGGCCTGAAATTAAAAGGGAATTCGTAATTTTTGACCGGCGAAAATCAGATTTGGATTGGGGCCAATAATAGTTCTGTTGGCATCATATATAACTTTCCATTTATTTGGGTCGTGATAGTAAATCTCGGCTATTTTCCGTAAGTACTCATTCGGTTTCACTGTGTGAAACCGTTCTGGGGTTGGAGGCGCTGGAGGAGGCGGTACGACTGTGGGCGGGCGAGGAAAAGGAGGTATAGGTCGAGTGGGAGCCACTGTGAGAACGGCAACAAAAACGGAAAGTGCCGCCCCGAAAGCAGTAAGGTTGATATTTTTATTTTCCGCTTTCACCTTGATCCGATAAGGTATTCTTTCGCCAAGACCTCCAGTCTGGATTATAAACACCTGACCAGGCACCATTAGCTCACTTGCTTCCCCAACACCGTCGCTAATAGTAATCTTTACAAACACACCAATATTTTGTACTCTAACAACAATTGAAGACCCCGCGACAAAAGTACGCTCCTCCACAACGCTGTCTGAATTAACGCCATTGAAAAGGGTCCATGTAAGTACTGGGACCTTATGATCAGGAGGTATAGCTTGCAGTCGGGGTAGCGGTCTTGCCATAAAGGAGTTCTCCGAAAACGGTTTTGTGATTCAACCTACATTTATCCAGATGTAGCATTGGAAAATAAGAAGGTCCGCAAAAAGACTTCCGGCAATCCAAGTAGCGTTGAACGGAATACGCCACACAGGCCTAATCTGCCAAACTCTCATCCCTCGGCAGCCCGACCCTCTCTACTTAATAAGACCAAGAGGGTCTCTTTTCTGTCTGGGAAAATACCACAATGTGGTACTACTATTTTTAACCTGAAAATTCTCTTGTGTCAAGCAAATAACAACCTTGTGAATATTATCTTTTAAGCGTGATCCGTTACGTTTGTTAAGAGAAATGGAAATGGCTTTTGCATCCAGCTACATTGTGGTATGATGGGGCATCAATAGGAAGGAGCTCTGCGAATGGAAAACGAAGAATTTTCAACAGCTCGTCAGTATCTTGGAAAAACACAAAGCCAGATGGCACAGTTAATGTATTAGTCCGTCAAATACCGTTCAATGGGCCCACATTTCGGTGGGGGGGGTCCATCCTTAGCCGGTAGCACATTGACTTAATGAAGTTTTTATTCAAAGGGGAAAGCTGGATCCTCCAAAAGGGTGATTGCGTCTATTTTGACGCAGATAAGCCCCACTCAAGAAAAAATCTGGGAAGAAGTTGCCGGCAACAAAGAGCAGGGGTCACACACTTGCACGCAGGCCATGTGGGGATGCGATCTTGACGTTGTCTATGATCCATAACGCTTGCGGATTTCCTTCTTGAGTATCTTCCCCTGCGGACTCTTGGGCAACTCTTTCCAGAAGTCAACGCTTTTCGGCTTCTTGAACCCTGCCAGATTTCTGCCGCAGAACTCAATGATCTCTCCCTCGGTGGCGGGGACGCCTTCCTTCAGGACAATGACCGCCTTCACAACCTCGCCCCAGTGTTCATCGGGCAATCCTATTACGGAGGCTTCTGAGACAGCGGGATGCCTGTAAAGTATTTCCTCGATCTCACGGGGGTAGACATTCACGCCCCCAGAAATAATCATATCATCCTTTCTTTCCACCACGTACACGTATCCGTCTTCATCCAACCTTCCCAGGTCGCCCGTATGGAGCCACCCGTTCTTGAGTTTCCTAGCCGTCTCCTCAGGCATTTGCCAGTACCCTATCATCATCGCTTCACTCCTAACGATGATTTCGCCTATTTCGCCGATCGGAACATCATTATCGTTTTCGTCCGCAATCCTTATCTCGTAATTGACTACAGGTTTTCCACACGAAGCGAGTCTCGCAAGACTCTTCTCAGAACCATCAAGGACATGATCCTCCGGCTTAAGCACCGTGATAACCGGTCCACTCTCGGTTTGACCATACATTTGGGCAAAACCGCAGGGGAAAACCGCTAGCGCCTTTTTCAGGAGTTCAACGGGCATGGAAGATCCTGCATAGAGGATCAACCGCAGAGTTCTCAGGTTATATTTGTGTATATCCGGTACCTGGAGGAGGCTGTGAATCATAGATGGCACGAACTGACACCGGGATATTCCCTCTCTCGAAATATAGTCAAGGACCTCTTCAGGGTTGAAGCCACCCTCTCGTCTGATGTGGATGGTATTAGGCATGAACGAATGGCGTACGATGTTATCCTCGCAGGCGACGTGGTACATCGGAAAGGTTATTAAGACCCTCTCGTCGTAATCGACTCTCAATTCGATGACTGACGCAACTGCATCCGACATCAGATGCCTGTGCGTCCTCATCGCACCCTTTGGTCTTCCGGTAGTCCCTCCCGTGAAGAAAATGCTCAACACATCATCATCCAGCACTCTGACGTCAGGTTCTCCACTTCGTCCCTGGGCAAGGAAGATTTCGTAGTCTTCTGCAAATGGCAGATCGGATTTCTCAAGACATATATATTTCTCAACCGAGCTTAGTTCAGGCCGGAGGCTATTTATCGTATCAAGAAAGTCGGAGGCTACAACGAGAAATCTCGGGATCGAATAATCGAGGATATCCTTCAGCTCCCATTGCTTAAAGTGATTATTATAAGGGCAAAAAACAGCCCCGGTCTTGGCCGCAGCAAAATATATTTCAATAAACTGGTGGCAATTGTGTACGAGAACGCCAATCCTATCCCCTTTTTTCAACCCGGAATTAAGCAGCGCATGAGCGAGTCTATTTACCCGCTCGTTTAATCTGCGGAACGTCATCAAGATCCCTTTTTCTGAGACAATAGCCTGTTTATTGGGAAATTTATTCGAGTTTCGTACAAGTAGATCGCCGATGGTCATGACTGCACCCCTTTGGCTCCCAGCATTTTACCAATCTTCACTGCAGTGGAATTGTCGATTTGATTAGCGTCGAAGTTCTGCTCAGGACACAACATTTCAAGTTGTAATTGAACCACCTGAATCGAATTTTTACACTTACGCCTTTGTTTTAAATAGGGCAATCAATATTCTTGAAGATGAGTTCATAATATCCAGAGGCTATTTTCTGGTCTCTACTTTCAATGAAAATTTCTGGAGGCTCTATGCATTAGAGCCCCCAGAATAAAAGTTATTCCTTCTTATAAATGTGGCGAAGCGGATAAAAGCCCACATTTACGTAATTACCGGTCCGAACTTGGTCAACGCGTACCGCATCAACACCTTCGATCTTACCCGGGCCATAGGTCAGCGGTGTACTGCTTAAGCCACCGGTGTCAAGGTTTTTTATCGTGAAGAAGCCTTGCTCCAGCACGTCACGAGGTGTGAGCTTATCAAAAGGCACCTTCTGTATGGCCCTCCATAACGCTTCAACCTGGGTCATGGCCTCAACCATGCCTTCAAAATACATTGTGTTGCCAACCCGTTTGTCGGGGCGATACTTCTTCTGTAGTTGGTCAGCGAACTTTATCCCAGGTGCGCCTTCTTCCCAGGAGGGGTAACTGCCACCGATGAGTACGCCGTTACCCAGCTCACCCATGTCCCTGCAGAATATATACGCTATGCAAGGGTAGGCAAAACCAAAGGAAATTTTGTAGTCCAGGTGGGGTCCCATACCCAGTCTGACGGCTTCCTTTATGGTTGGTTGCGAACCTGGGTTAACCATACTACCCATGGCAAGGTCAACCTTCTCTTTTTTCAACCACATCAGCTGGGTGGTAGGGGGCGCAGTAGGTACCAGAGGCACATACTGCGCGCCAACAAACTCATACCCAATCTTCTCTATATATGTTTTCAGCTCAGGTATCTCAATCGCCTTACCGAAGGCATTATCTGCGGTGAGGTAAGCAGCCCTTGGTTTCCTGGCTTCCTTCCAGCTCGCTTTGACCCAATCGGCAATGGCTGCTAGGTCATCAGTATAAAGGGGGGTATTGGTGAGGATGCTTTGTGGCGGCGTCAGGAGATACGGTCCAACCGCCTGACTGGTGGCACCCATACGGTTATTCCATAATGTGTCTTTTAATGCCAGGGCCTGTGGCGACCCGGATGCCCTGAAGACCAGTATTCCCTTGGCCTTAAGCTCCTCAAAGTTATTTAGCGCCTTAGCTGGCTTCAATTCATCATCTCGCCATAGCAATTCAAGGGTTATATCTGCAGGAAATTTCTCATTTCGCCAAGGAGCCAGCATTTTTGTCTCATTTACATATTTAACATAGTCTTCAAAGGCGGCCAAAATCGCTCCTGAATCCTCAGCATAAGCGCCGGTTAGAGACATGGTGCCACCGACATAGAGTATTTTCGCAGCTTCAGCACTTTTAAGAAACGGTGATGTTGCAATAAGCATAATCATTAAGATAGTTATTAATGCCAATCTCGTCTTAGTCATTTTTCTCCTCCTTTCTAACTGAGTAACTAATAATTTACGCCATAAATTAGTTAGACCTCAAGCTCAGATATACCCATTATCGATTACAAGTTGAACTCTACACATTTTCTTAATACCTGTCAATAAAAACTTCAGGAAGAAGTCAATGGAGAACGACCCCGATATTCCAGGGGGGCTTTTACCCCCCTCAAAGGCGAGAGTATCTTGCCAACCCCAAATCTCTGAAACGAAAGAGGAAAAGGCTCAATCTGATCTTCAAATCGCAGGTTTTTTTGGTTTAAAAAACCGGAGTAATGAACCCCGGAAAGAACAAACCAGTACGGTCCCCTCTTTTTTCTATCGCTAAACACCTCAGCTACTGCTTGAAATACTCCTGTACCGTCTCCCAAGCCACAGTCTGCAAGTGCAGAGCTGTAGCTTCTTCCAGACCCGCAGAGTACTTCAACCCGACCGGGGACTTTTTGAAGAGGGATGCGTATACCGTACAAGCAGCCAGATACGTCCCCATCAAACTGGGATGACGTTTGTCAGGGGCGTGGAGGTTCAGATCCGCCCGCTTGCCCAAAGAACGGGCAAAGGCCAGACCGGCAGGAATCACGAAAGCATTGTTCTCGTTGGCAGCCTGCGTATATGCCTCGGCCAGTTCCGCTGTCATCTCAGGCTTGTCCGCATAGGCCCAGGACATGAAGAATACAGGTATGCCCCCGTGTTTCCGCACCGTGTCGCTGTGCTTCTTGGCGTACTCCTGAAACACTTTCTTCAACTGGGGGTGAATAGGGCACTGGCTGCAGTCCATCATAATCGCCACGTCGAACAACCCACCTTTCTGGTCGTTAAAAACGATATTGTTGCTGCGATCGAAGGAATAGGAACCCACGGCGTTGGGCCGGAAGTACGACTCCACATCGTGCCAATCAAAACCAGACCCGCTGATTGTGACCGAGACCCCACGAAGGAGTAACGGCGGCACCGTTGCCGCGGCCAACTGTCCTACGTGCCCGTGCAGACTATTGTTGAAGTAGAAAAAGCTATTGCCGATATAAATGACCGAGGCAGGAGGCTCCGGTCCCAGGTCAAGCACTTTTGGCTTGGTTTGAGCAAATAGAGAACCCGGGGATAGAAAGGCGAAAAGGGCTGCGCAAACTACAATGAGCAGAGAATAACCAGGCTGACGGGTAGGTCGGGGGTCCATGCTGCCTCCTTATCGTAATGCTATTTTCCCCGAGTTGCTTCTATCGGGGAACATCAATCTTCATGCTGTTGCATCAATAAAAGGGGTATTTTTAGCTTCTTCGACTTTAGCTATCTCTTCTTTCCCGACCCCAATAGACAAAAAGGATGCTCTTTTAAAAAAATGGAACTGTACATGTGATGGTAATCATATAACAATGCCGATATTTTTTGAGGAACATTAGCACATCGGGTTGGAAAACGATCGAAAGGACTCCCACACCCGTGCCCCCGTTTACTGGTTGGAGCATACACCTTTTAGGAAATTTTGTCAAACAATCCCTTTAGGATCCCTTTAGGATCAAAGAACGGGCCAAATTAGGGGAGGACAGGTCTCCAGAAGGTGAACATATCTTGCCAAGACAGAGACCCAGTTCTCCAAGGAATTTATTGTAGATATGATAGTTCTATGATAACATTAAGGAAAATCCAAAGAGGAGGTGCACCATGAAAGTCTCTCAAGGTATTCATTATTGGCTGGAGTATCACAAGCTTCATTCAAAAAAAAGCACCCTCAAAACCTACCAGTCAGTCCTTTCAAAATTGACCGCCCATTTCGGTGAAAGGGACCTAAGCTCCCTGACTCCCGAAGACGTTCTCTCCTTTCTCACAGACGTCAATCAAGGGGCCAAACAATTAACCAAGCGCACCCGATACTCTCAGCTGACCTCACTCTTCAACTTTGTGGTTCAAAACCGCGATTTCCGGAGCCCATGTAATACTCCCATACTGCAGTTTATCTAAAGTGTGTGTTTAAAACAGAGGACTCCCAGGGAATAACCCGGTCACAATGGGAAGGCCAGCACAGTAAATGGAATCAGTAAACCGGGCAATGCTGATTTCCTGTCGCAAGCGCTGTCTTCAAATTCATTCATTAGCAGAACCGGTAATCCTGGTTTCCTGGGCAAACCAGCCATTTAAGCTTTCCAGGGGTTGAGACCTGGTAAGCCTTCAACCCTTCCGGTAACTTTGGCTTTTCTCCCTGCAGTAGGTAGCTCCCCTTTTCCAAAGCCAGACCTGATCCAAAGCCTTTTCAGTACAACCACTAAGGCTCGGCGCACACAAAATTGGCCGCATCATCGATGCTTCCGCTGCCCTTGTAGCGCGCCACTTGTGGATAATGGCAGAGGGGCCGGGTGCGATCAACCTTACCATCTGTGATGTGTGAAGCAATAATACTCTCCGGAGCAATACCTCCCTCCACCCATTTCACGAGCGGCTCCAGCAGATCGAATGTGTCCGGACCGGGTCCGCCTCCGCAGTGGTACATGCCCGGAACCATGCAGAGCCTGAACGACTCCTTTGCCTGGGAACCCACAACGTCAAGGACCTGCTCGTAATAACGTATCGAACCGAGAGGAGGCACTCCTGCGTCGCCCCAGCCGTGCGACACTATGATTTTTCCCCCGTTCTTGAAGAAAGGAGAGAGGTCCGGGTCGGTGGCGTCGAGGAAGCGCCTCATAAAATCAAGCTTGGGAGCATCCCGGTCAATGTCGAAATCGGTGAGAAACTCGTAGTTCGGCTGATCCTTCTCGAAGCAAAGATATTTGAAGGCGTCCCACATGAGCAGGTAGATGTAGGGACGATCAGTGCGTCGGCCGATGAGCCATATGTCCCAACCACCAAAGGCTAATGGAGCGCCTGGCCGGGGAATCTCCGCGCCTACCGATAGCGTCGGCCAGATCAGCGTGCCTTTCGAGTACATACCTCCGTATATCTTTTTCAATGCCTTGATCTGGGTGGGGGTGAAGCAGTTCAGGCTATCCGTATCGCCCGCACAGACAGGGAGGTCCTGTTCCGGATCGAAGGGACATTTGCGAGGATCAGTGATAATGCCATCTTTGAGGCCGTCCAGAACGTCACATTTTTCATAGACTGCCTTGCCAAGGACGTCGAGCTTCTCTATGGGGATGATCTTGTTCTTTAAGGGAACAGGGCCGATACCGACAGAATCAGGGGTAAGCAATGCCTGCATGTACCAAGGAGCCAGCACCTGTTGGGATAGGTAGTTATAGACGGGGGACCCCGAGACGATGCCGTTGAAATCCCTCGGGTATCGTTGGGCTGCCATCAATCCCTGCCGTCCTCCCGTTGAGCAGCCGACAAAGTATGAAAAACCGGCTGAACGACCATAGTAGGCACCAATGATCTCTTTGGCAGTGGCGGCAGTCTCATGGACAGCACGATACCCGAAGTCGATCTCTTTCTCCCTGTTCCCTCTCGCAAAGGTGGCTCCCGGCTCTTTCTTGTTGTCGTGGCCGGTGTCGGTGCCCGCTGTGGCATAACCTTTCCCGAGGCCCGTCTCCATTGCCTTGTGCTCAATATAACCGGCCTTTCCGCCATTGCCCACCATATAAAACCTGCCATTCCATTGCGTTGGAAGCTTCACGGCAAAACCGATCTCCGGCAGTATGGTTCCTCTTACGTCGCAATATTCAGGCAGGTCCCCGGCAGCGGGAACCATGGTGGCCGAAGTTATGGTTGTTTCGGCTCGTCTGAAGCTCTTTATCAACTCTTCCGATGAGCATTCAATTTTCGGAGCACTATACACTGCGGCAGGAACCTGTTGCTGCGCACCAGCTTGTCCGACTGCCCAACCTGCGACCACAAGTACCAGGACAGAGATGAACACCCTCGTCATAGTTGTCCCTCCTGTTGTTAAATGTTCAATGCCGACGTACCGGCAACATCTGTTATGATCCAAACTGAAGTGATAAGTGATAGAGTGATAAAAACTTTCTTCGGGATGGGTTGAATATACAAAACAGAAAGTAGTCTGTCAAGAAAAATCGACCACATCGACCACAAGATATGCGAGTGTCCTCCTCATACGTTCGCCCACCAGCCCGGCACCAGGCTTGGGAATCCAAGCTGAGACCATCGCAGAAAGGGATTTTGCCTTAACTCCAAAACCAAGGATATCTTGCCAGAACAGAACCTCTCCTTTTCAAAAAAGATGTTGTAGATTTGATAACCATATGATAATGTTGAGTGAAATTCACCCAAGGAGATGCACCATGAAAGTCTCGCAAGGCATCCATTGCGAGAAAGTTTAACTCTAACTATTTGCTAAGGAGGAAAGGAAAATGGATGGAAAGATAGTCTACTTTGAATCTGTAGGCGGGACGGGCAAAGGCTCCGATACCGCTCTAGTTCTAACGCCGGTCACTTCCCAAAACTTTTTTGACCTAAAAGTTAAGGAGATTCTCTGCAAACCACATTTCTAGCTTTGGGGCGTTTCTTCTATGGAAGCGCGAGACTCTAAGGAGGAAAGGATGAAAAATAGGTTTGTTTTGCATTCTTACGTGATCCTGACTTACCTAAGCCTGGCTTTAGTCTTTGTTGCACTGACTGGCCAGAGAGCGGTTTCCCAGGCAATTTCGGATGGGCAAGAAAAGATTAAGCTCGATGTACCTTATGAACCCAGTTCGGACGAGGTCGTCGGGGCAATGCTTGAAATTGCCAAAGTGGGAAAGAGGGATCTTGTCTATGACCTCGGTTGCGGGGATGGACGAATCGTCATTGCCGCTGCTCAAAAAGCAGGGGCCCGCGGGGTGGGTGTCGACCTGGATCCTGAGCGAATCAAGGAAAGCGTAGAGAACGCACGGAAGGCCAATGTGACCGATCGCGTGCAGTTTTTTGAACAAGATTTGTTCCAGACGAAAATCGGCAATGCGACGGTGGTCATGCTGTATCTTTGGCCGGAAGTCAATTTGAAGCTGCGACCGAAACTTTTCCGGGAGCTGAGGCCAGGCACTCGAGTCGTCTCCCATAGCCATGACATGGGAACCTGGGAACCTGACCAAACCATTACAGCATCCGGGGGACATAGGGTTCACTTGTGGGTGATACCGGCAAACGTGATGGGGACTTGGGGATGGGATATGGCAGGGGAAAAGGAACGCTATGTCCTGAAGCTCAGCCAACAGTTCCAAAGAGTTACTGGCACGCTCCAATTGGGATCTGATGAGATCACTGTCAGAAATCTGGAACTAAAAGGAGATCGGCTACGATTTACTGTTGAGCAGTTTTTCAAAGGACAGATGCAAACCCTGCGTTTTATAGGCCGTGTGCAGGGCCATCTCATAGAAGGTACAGCAGAGGAGATGACTGCGGGTTCCCAAGGGAAACGAACCTGGAAAGCCAAGCGGATTCCTTCCTCCATGAAGCCTTGGGATTTATGAATAATTTGGACTTATCGGTGATCTTCATTTTGATTCCGATCTGAGACGATGCCTTTTAGCTAAGGTGCGAAAATCAGGATTACACTGGGAAGCAGCGATTGCTTGGTCGGATTTTGCGAAAGCTTGGGGAACAGGTTCCTCCTGGTGCACCGTATGGGGAACAATATTTTCAGAACTTACATCGACGGAATCTAAGTGTTTATACCCTAAAGAGTGCCTTCAGCACAATTCACGGTTTTTTAGCCTTTCTCCGAAGGCATGGAAAGTCCCACCTCTCTTCTCGCTTGGTGCCCCCCTATCGCTTCCCCAGGTCCTCAAGGGCTTTTAAGAATTTGGACTGGAGCTCCGGATCATTCAGGTCCAGGATACCCCAGATCAATCTTCCCTTCCAGAAAAGGTCTACGTCTCCATGGTAGCGATCCTTCAACCGGTAGGTCCCCTCGGAGGCTGTCTTCCCCTCGTTTCCGGTCTGCTTAAGGTATTTTTCCGTCATCCCGTGGCAATCCCCCGCATCCTTGCCCTCGATCACAAAGATCTTGAATTTCTTGTCGTCGAGTTCGTAGTCGGCCGTGTAACCGGAATGGAGATAGGAGTATCCCAGGAAGTCTTTGGAAACGAACTTTTCCGTGTTCTTCTTCATGCCTTCCCGCGGGAACGAGGAGAGGATTTTGGGAAAGGCAGGTTTCCCGCCCAGAATCCCCTCCATCTTCCGGCCGAAGGCGAGCATGGTCCGCTCATCCTCCGCCCCGGTGCTGTATCCGCTGATCTTCACGTAGAAGGGGCCGGCCACGAAATTCAGGACGTTCGGCTCCTGATAGCCCTGAGCCCCGATGTCCAGAAACCTGGCGTTGGCCAGTCGCTCCTAGCTGTAGATCCCAAAGGCCTGGATGGAATCGCCGTGTCGGTACACTTCGACCGTCACCGCGGCTTTCCCTCCCCCTTTATACTCCGCCACGTTCAGATCCTGGAATTCATAGGTCAAGTAGAGGTCCGCCGCCCCATTGATGTATTCATAGAGCGTCCGGGGGGAGAAGACCTGGGGTTTTCCATCCTGCTTCCACCCGCCCATTTCCGGGAAGACGAGGGTCTTCTCTTCCCCCGTCGCTGCCCCCCCCAAGAGTGCTCCCCAACAACCAGGATAGGACGAGGAGCAGGCGGAATGTGCTCTTCGATTTTAGCCCGTTCATACTCGTTCCCTTTCTTCCTCCCGATCAGGCGATAAATTCAGAGGGAACGTCCCGGAGGCGGACGATGTTGCGCAGCCGCTCGGAAACATTCCACTGGTTCAAGCACCTAACCGAGCACGAACCACAGTCCCCGCAGGGATTCGCGGGAAGGTTCAGGGAGGACAGCAGATCCTGGGCCTCAACCAGGTTCCGGTACCCGTAGACATACATGTAGGCTCTCATCACGTCCGGAATCGGGAGTTGCTTCACGCAGGCAGTGAGACAGGTTCCGCACCCCTGACAGTACAAACCCGACTGGAGGGCGGCCGACCGGAGGTTCTCCTTCTCGGCCTTTGAGAGGGAGAATTCTCTCAGGACCTTCAGATCCGCCTCCAGTTGATCAAAAGTGGTGAACCCGGTGATGACGGTGTGAACGTTGCTGTCCTGCAAGGCCCACTTGAGGCACGCCGGCGCGTCGATCTGCGGGTTATGGTAACCCCCTTCGTTGCCCCCGATGGTTTTCATGGCGATCACCCCCAGTCCCGCCTCTGCCGCCCGGGCAATGGCTTTCTTGACCTCTTCGCCATGCTTCTGCCTGAAATTGTAGGCCGGCAGAACCACGTCGTAGACCTTGGAGTCCACCGCGGCATTGATGATCTCGGGTTCATTCCGGTGGGTGGTAATTCCGATGAAGCGGATCTTGCCCGCCTTCTTGGCTTTCACCAGAGCGTTCAAAACCGGCTCATAGAGAGCGGTCTCCTTCACCCAAACTCCGTGGTGGTGGTAGATGTCTATATAATCCAGCCCCAGGCTCCTGAGGCTGGTATCGATCTTCTGGGCGTAGGCTTCTTCCGTGGCTTCTTCCGTATAGAGGCCGGTCGTCTGGTGAATGGCGAGGCGGGCTTTGGTGGCGATGGCGAAGGAATCCCGGGGACGGCCCTTGAGAACTTCGCCGATCATGGATTCATTCGTGCCCCGCTGGTAGGTTTGAGCGGTATCCAGGTAGTAGAAGCCGTTACTCAAGGCCGCACGAACGAGCGCCGGATTGCTGGTATTCATGACCCCCATGGTAATGACCGGGAGTTTCATCCCTGTCTTTCCCAGGGTACGGTAGGTGATTTTCTCTTCTTTCTCCTCCTGGCCTTTCGCCGGCGAGCTCTTTTCGTTGGCGCTGAGATAGAAGAATCCCCCCAACCCGGCGGCCGTGGACTTCAAGAAATCCCTTCTGCCCATCCCTTCTTGCTCATCCCCTTCTTGCTCATCCCTGAACCCTCCATTCCTTTCCAAGCGATTACCCGACCCTGAGGCCGGCTGGACCTCCGCTTATAAAAAAAGAAAACCCCTTCCCCGCGTTAAGAAAAAAGACCTTACCTCGACACCCTCTCGAACCTGTTCCACGCGGGGGTGTCGATCTCGTGGCCCTCAAAAGATTCCCGGGGCTTCGCTTCTCCTACTGCTGGTCGACCAACTCCACCCTCCGGTTCTTGGCCCGTCCATCTTCGGTGGCGTTACTGGCCACCGGTGAAAACGGGCCTACACCGTACGGTGCTAACCGCTTCGGATCGATCCCCATTTTGCCCGACAACACCTTCACGACCGCTGCTGCCCGCTCGTTCGAGAGCTTCACGTTGCTCTCTGCTGAGCCGACACTGTCGGTGTGGCCGACCACCCACACCTTCAAGGAGGGATTCGCCTGCAACAGCTTCGCCACCTCCTGAAGGGCCGCCTCGGATTCGGCCTTTACATCCGACTTGCCGAAATCGAAGTAGATGCCTGGAACTTCAACGTGCCCCTTCTCCTTGAGGCCATTCTGAAACGCCTCGGCGTTGGCGACCACGTCCTGTTGCATCGCCTGTCGCTCGACGATGATCAGGCGGTATTCCTTCCCGCCGTAGTATCCCTCAACGAATGCCCAGGTCTCCAGGCTGTTTCGCGTGACCATGATCGTCGTCCAGCGTCCGTCCTTCGGGTCACCCATCACTTTTCCGCCAATCTTGACTGCCGCGGCCTGATAGTTTCGGATGATCTGCAATGGGCTCGGGATCGGTCCCGAGGCCTCGTTGAAACGATAGATGTAAGACAAGTAATGTCCCTCCACGCGCTGCTTCGCGGACTTTCCACCTTGGATCACCGGGAAATCATAGGCGTCAAATTGCTTCTCCACGAACGAACCCTGTTGATGGAGGTAAAAGTTGGGGATCCGCGTAAAGAGTGCAGGATCCTTATAATTCTTGTAATCCGCTGTCTGTGCCCATGCTGAGGCCGCACAGAGCAGGAAAACAGTGAGTCCCGGAAACAGATTTCGCCAATTCATCGCAAGTTCCTCCTTCTTCGTATAAGTCTCACATCGAAACCGACCCATATCCAAATGCTTCTAACAAAAGAACCGGGGACATGTCAACCCGTCAAGCGCAGATAAAAAGAAACGAATGTCCCATCGGGACGATCGAATCTTAGCCCCTAAATATTTTTCAAATCCCTTTTTCATTCGTCCCTACGGGACTTTTTATTGCGGTTCCGGTTCCAGGCGATAAATCGCCGGTCTATTTTCACATATCCCTATCGGGATTTTCTCAAATCTCGCCATTTCATTAAGTTAGCGCTTATGCCCTCGATGGGAGGGGGATGGGGCATAAGCAACTCTACGCCGTTGGTGAGAAAGAGGCCGGGATGAGAATCTTATTTTGCTGACTCACCAGGAACTCACGAGTCTTGGGCGGCCAGGTGGAGAGCTTTCGAGATTCTTCCCGAATGCGGTCGCGCTCACTCAGGTCAGCGTATGGCCAGATGTGAATCCAGGTGTTAAGCTGGCCGATTTCGCTCGACATGCATGCAGCAAGCGGCGACAGACCCAAGCGCCCTCCCTGTAGCGCCTCCCCCCAGCGCTCAATCACTGTGGGGATAGAGCCAGGCTGGTACTGATAGATGCGCATTTCATAGATCTTTCCAAGCTTCTGGCCGCCACCCAACTTTGGCGAAAAAGGTGCTGGCACATAGATCCCGGATTCCATAGACAGGAGTAGCTCATCGGACTTGGGCGGCCAATCAGGCTCCTGGGCTAACCGCGCACGAATTTCAGCGCGTTTTTGGAGATTCTCGTAAGGCCAGACGTGAATGACCTGGTTCAGTGGACCGATCTCCGTATGCCAGAAGGCGGCCAGTTCGGAGTATTTAAGGCGTACCGATAGTGACGCTCCGAAACGCTTTTCGAATTCTGGAATTTGGCCAGGCTTCAAAGTGTAAGTGCGGACTTCGTAGATCATTGGATGTCTCCTTTCCTCAGGAAAAAGAACCGTGAAGAAAACCAGAGAAGGGTTTGAAGGTGTTGCCCGTAATCGGTGATGTCAATGCGCAATACCTGTAAGCCCTTCAAAAATCTTAATCCATGATAAACATTTGCCTTTGGTTAGATTGGATGTAGCAAAAACGGAGTTATATGTCAAGGGTAAAAGGGTCGGTCCACCCACGATTCCCGGCTGAATTTAACTTGAAACACATATGAAAAATAATACAAACAAATTGGGCAACATCTATTCGTTCCCCTGTTTAATCACCCCCTCTTTTTTCAGTTCCTGGATCTTCTCATCGGTATACCCCATCTGGCGCATGACCAGATCCGTGTGTTCTCCCAGAGTCGGGGCGAAGCTTCGGGTTCCTGCTCTATTAGCACTGAAGTGCACGGGATAGCCGGGGATCTTCGTTTCACCGAGGAGGCGGTCTTTGAAGTCGACCACATACCCGTTGGCGATGGCCTGAGGGTCAGCCCGGATTTCATCGATGTTTTGAATTGGGCAGACCATCAGTTTTTCTGCTAGCAAGATCTTCATCCAACTTTCTCTCGTCCTGGTGGCAAAAACCTCGTCAAAAATGGCGACCAGCTCGGCGCAGTGAGCCTTCCGCGCCGGACTATCCACAAACCGGGGGTCGGTAGGAAGGGCGGTTTGCCCGATGGCTTTGCAGAAGAGAGGCCAATATTTCTCTTCGGGATGATGTGTGGCCATGATCCATTTTCCGTCCTTGCAGCGGAAAAAATTCCGAACGGGAGTGTGATCGTAACGGTTCGGTGAAATATCCGTCGGACCAAGGGACAGGACATTGGATATCATGAGATTGGGATACATGAGCCAGAGCCCCGTGCCATAAAGGGATGCATGGACTTCCTGACCGATGCCAGAGCGTTCCCGGACGAACAGGGCGGTCAAGATGGCATGACTTGCCGTGATGGCCGTGGCCTGGTCCATCAACCCTCCGTGCAAGAGGACAGGCTCTGGCGCGCCGGTCACATGCATCAGTCCTGAGCACGCCAGGCCGAGGGGATCGAATGCGCCGAGATCCTTCATCGGGCCTTCGGGTCCATATCCCGAGACATTGGCGTGGATAATCCGCGGATTCACCTGGCGTAAACTTTCATAATCGATGCCCAATTTGGCTTTCGTGCTTTTGCGCAGGTTCGTAAGAAAAACATCTGCCTCTCTGACCAGTCGGTGGAGAATCTCACGTCCTTTCTCTTTTTCGATATCGAGATGGATCCCTTTCTTATTCCGATTCGATATCTGAAAAAAGAGACTTTCCCCGTTGGGAAGGGACATATCAATTCGTCCAAGAGTGATCCAGGTGCGTGCCGGGTCACCCGATCCTGACTCGATCTTCACTACGTCGGCTCCTAAGTCGCCGAGGATGGCACCGGCTCCAGGACCGGCATGGAAGACCCCATATTCCACGATCTTTATCCCCTCGAGAGGCATCGGCCTTTGCCTCGTGTTATCCAGAGTGTCTGTCATTAGGTTTTCCTCCTGATTCCCTCAATCAAGACTTAGAAGAATAGCATAAAAGATGGGCTCCCCTTTAGCAACGGTTACAACTCACTCCTGTTCAAAATAAACTTTTACCGCAGAGTCGCAAAGGACGAAGAGAGGTGTATTGTTTCATTTGACACATCAGTCCATGTATGCTATTTGAACGGCTAATGAGAGATACTGAAAGGAGGGCACAATCGACTCATGGAGAAACTTGAACAAATAGCCCTGGATCTGGATATTGAAGATGTGAAGACGAGGCTCCGGAAAGGCGACTGGGGGCATGTTCAAACCCTTCTCGATCAGGCAAACCTCTTGATTTCTGCGAAGGCAGTTTATGACGTTGGCTATATCGAAGAAAAGCTTGAAGATACGGTCGTCATTGAAGGGATTCGTTTCGGCAGTCGGGTCCTGAGAAAGAATTTAGAAGACGTGGGGAGGGTTTTTCCCTATGTGGTGACGATCGGAAGAGAACTTGAACAGAGGGCGGATGCCTGTACCGATTTGTTGGAACGGTACTATCTGGATGTCATCGGAAATGTCGCCATTGGGAAGGCTCGAACACATTTAGAAGATCATCTGCGCGCCAGATTTGCCTTCGGTGGGCTTTCGTTTATGAGTCCAGGGTCTTTAGGGGATTGGCCTATCGAGGAGCAAAGGCCTTTGTTTTCAATCCTGAAAGGTGCCGAAGTCTCCATCGGCGTGAAACTGACGGATAGCTTTCTCATGATTCCACGGAAGTCCATCTCCGGCATCTATTTCCCAACGGAGGTGACATTCTATAACTGCCAGTTATGTCCACGGCCACATTGTGAAGGGAGAAAGGCCCCATACAAAGAAGACCTGGCAAAGGAGTATGGTATACTGAAATAGTAGCCATCCGGTTCACAGGGTCCCTTCCCATTTGCAGAGACCAAAATTCGTTGCCAATATGAAAAACGCGGCACTTTACTGGAGAGTTGACAGGTTGACTTGAGGCCGCTCGATATATTATTTTGTAACTTGTCTGCCGGGCGGCTGACTTGCAGCAGAGATCGGGATAGGAATCCGGAAATGTCTGAAAAATCCAAGACCGTCATTGTCATGGGTACGATGGACACCAAGGGCTTGGAGCTGGCTTACCTGGCGGAGCAGGTGAGATCGGCAGGGTGCCGGGCTCTTCTGATGGATGTGGGCGCCCATGATGAAACGGATGTGAAGGCAGATATCCCCGCTTCGGTGGTTGCTGCGGCCATCGGTGAAGAAATCACTGTCATACGTGCTTTGCCGAGAGGAGAAGCGGTGGAAAAAATCAGCCAGGCAGCGGCAGCTTATCTGCTTCGGATGATCGAATCTGGCGAAGTCCACGGCATCATCGGCGCAGGGGGCTCAGGAGGAACGACGATCTGCGCGGCTGCCATGCGCGCGCTGCCTTACGGCATTCCGAAGATGATCGTCTCCACCCTAGCGTCCGGTAACACGCGATGGCATGTGGACATCTCGGATATCATCATGGTACCGTCGCTTCTCGATGTCGGCGGCCTTAATCCCATGCTCAAAATGGTTCTGAACAACGCTGCCCATGCTATCGCAGGTATGGTCAAAGGTCACGAACCCTATGTGGCCTCGTGCAAGAAGGTTGTTTCCGTAACGATGTACGGAACGACAACTCCCGGAGTGAGTCGTGCAAGGCAGGTGGTGGAGGAAGCCGGTTTTGAGGCATGGGTCTTTCATGCCTCAGGCGTTGGCGGCCGCACCATGGAAAAGCTGATTTCGATGGGTCGTATTCATGCTGTCATGGATATGACCCTTGCTGAAGTAGGGGCCCATCTTGTCGGCGGGCTCCATGATGCAGGGCCGAATCGTTTAGAGGCAGCTAGCCGAATGGGGCTCCCTCAGGTCATCGTGCTCGGTGCAGCCGATACGATCGTTCTTCCGCCACGCGATCAGGTTCCCGATAAGTTTCGAGGCAGGATTCTGAACTTTCATAACCCGACGATGACAACGATGCGGACAACACCTGACGAAAACATCGCCATCGCACGATTTATTGCCGATAAACTGAATCAGGCAAGGGGACCGGTTCGTGTTCTCTTCCCTCTCGGAGGCGTTTCTTCGATAGACCGGCCGGGCAAGATCTTCTACGACCCCGATGCTAACGGAGCCCTATTCGATACCCTCAAGAGGGCTTTGTCACCCAGGATCCAGATTATCGAAGATGAGCATCACATCGATGATCCTGAATTTGCCATCCTGGTCGGCCAAACCATGGTGGAGCTACTGTCAGGCGGAGCATAGGATTATTCGGTTTCACCACAGAGACACAGAGGTCACGGAGAAGGGATGAATTTTTTTGTCTGTCGGGGAGATACCGACAGACAAAAAGCCCTCATGTAGGGATCAAAAGACAGAAGTAGGGTGGATTAAGCCTGTCCTGAGCCATCAGCCCGTTCACCCTTCGACAAGCTCAGGGCGAACGGTCGAAGGGCGGAGCGAATCCACCTTTGAAGGGGAAGTCGAAAAACGAAACAGGAGGGAAGCATGAAACAATATACCCGTAAGCAGGTTTTGAAGAGATTGAAAGATAAGATAGCGAAGGGCTACAGCATCGTTGCTGCAGGCGCTGGGACCGGCATCTCAGCCAGGTTCGAAGAAGAAGGTGGTGCAGATCTCATCCTGGTTTTTAACTCAGGGCTTTACAGGATGCACGGGCTGGGTTCTCTCTCGGGGTGGATGGCTTACGGCAATGCCAATGATGTTGCGCTGGAATTAGGGGAACGGCATATCCTGCCCATTGTAAAAAAGGCCCCGGTTTTATGCTCCGTGAATGGTACGGACCCGACAAAGGTCATGAGTGTCCATCTGAGAAAGATCAAAGAAGCGGGTTTTTCGGGAATCAACAACTTTCCTACCATGGGAATGGTCGATGGCCAGTTCAGGACTGCTCTGGAAGAAACAGGAATGAGCTATGATAAAGAGGTAGAGGTGGTCGCCCTTGCCCATGAGATGGACCTGTTCACGGCGGCTTATGCCTTCAATTCTGAAGAAGCCAAAAAGATGGCCAAGGCAGGCGTTGATTGCGTGCTCGCCCACATGGGTCTTACCGTGGGCGGGGCCATCGGAGCAAAACAAACAATGGCTCTGGCAGACGCGGCAGAACGAACGAAAGAAATTGCAGCGGCAGCCCGTGCCGTGAACCGTGACATCTTGATCTTATGTCACGGTGGTCCAATTTCTTCCCCTTCCGATGTTGAAGAGGTCCTTAAACGGGCACCCATCCACGGATTCGTCGGGGCCTCCAGCATGGAAAGAATCCCAGTAGAAAAGGGGATCCGCGAAATGACCGCGCAGTTCGTGGCCATCAAACTCCCAAAGCAGAAATAGCCAGTCGGGGGCGAACATGTTGTCCCTGCGAAACGAAAACCCGAAGACGGAACGAGCCCGGCGTCCAAAATATCGCAGCCGGGCTCGTCATTTGAGAAGCAAATGCGAAATTGATATCGTAATAGTTTCAGAGATGCCTCAGGCTTTCCTTTTTTACGATTTTTTTCAAAAGGGGTTGATAGCTCGGCTCCGTTGCAAAGATGCTCTCGTTGGCGGCGATGCCGTCCCTGATAATCATTGCCATTTCAACGGTCCTCCTTCCGAGAGCGCGGGCCGATCGGACGGCAATCTGTGCATCCGGTTTTCCTTCCTCGAAAAGGGTCCTGATTGCGCTTACCTTCGGACTCAATTCCGTCCATCCTGCAGCTCCGATGTAAGATTCCCATAGGTCTCCTGGAACGGGTATGCAGCGCATCAAAATGGCATGGGTGTTGATGAAAGCCTGGGCATGTTCCTGGCCGGCAAAGATGTGGCTCCCCTGCGTAATGCCTCCGATCACCTTCATCAAGCGCGGCATACGGTAAACCGGTTCTCCTTCACCGCCAAGGTATTCCATGAAGTAAAAGCCCAATGAATTTCCCAGGCGATCGATAAAACATTTCACCTGGCCGGGGATGCCCATGTGATAGACGGGCAGGGAATAGATGATTGCATCCGCATCGAGCCATTTATCTCGAAGCTCCTGAAAACCGTCCTTGAGGCGGCATTCTCCTTTAAGCCTTTTATGGGCACCACATGCATCGCACGGGGCAAACGGAGTTTGACCGAAAAGATAGGCATCCGTCTCTACACCTTCAGGATAGGCCTTCGTTGCTTCGTCGAGAGCCTGTTGAAGAAGGAATAGACTATTTCCCTTTCTCGGGCTTCCACAGATGCCGAGGAGCCGGATCTTAGTCTTTTGGTCGTTACCCACGTTCACCTCCTGAAACATTGCGCAGGCTGAAGCCTGCGGCTACGAATATGTTATGTCAGAGTGGGGGCACGTTGCAACGTGCCCCCACTGAAAAGCAATTATCTTTTTCTACCCGCCTGCCACCATCGGAAGAAATGAGACTTCATCCCCCTCGTGCAGGATTGTCTTCCAGCCGGACAGGGAATAAATGCTCATCCCGTTGAGGAGGACGATCAGACTCCCAGTATTGTCCATGAAGGCCAGGATGACATTCCGCATATCTGAGCACTCCTCCTGAACGCGCTCCCTGATCCGCATGCGGAGCGTCTCAACAGAACTGCCATCATCCAGTTCCAATACTCCCTGGTCCGGCATCGCCTGATAAAAGATCCTTACCTGGACATGAACCACCTTGTAGTTGTACCTCTACCAAAAAAATCCGTAGGGCAAGGCTTTCGCCTTGCTTTGAAGCAACCTTTCTCATATTTCTTTTTTTGAGGAAGGAGTAGGGTCGGCCACCGTGCCGACCGGCTCAGGCAGGCGCGGTGGCCTGCCCTACGTGCTTGTGCTCTATTTTTCGGCGCGTCGGGGAACTTTGCCCTGGGGCTCCAGATCCTCCACCACTTCCTTCAACCCCAACTCCAGGAGCGTTTCCCGGTACGGCCAGCTTGTCTTCCTGTCCCAGCCATGAAGGTCATAATATTCATCGAGCATCCCGTTAAGCATTTCAGGAGAATTGATCGGGATAAAGCCTTCTTTCTCTTCGATCGCCTTTGAAACGTCTTTCCCTCGCATCAGTGATTCGAGGGGTTCATTCATCAGCCGCCAGGGAAGAGCATCGTCCTTTCGACTTGCCCCCTCCCTGACGTTGAAGCCCTTCTCCAACGTAAGTATTCTACGGCCGGCCTTCATCAACTCCTCTTCACTCACTCTCCTTCCAATCGCTGCGGAAAACATGTCCGCCATCTGCTGGGGATCGACCCCGAAGCGAGAAGTATTAATAAAGGCACAGAGCCCGAGAGAATCGGTTGCCGCAAAGCAGTCCTCATGCCATCTGACGATCTCAGGCCTTTTTTCTGTGAGCCTGGGGTTGGCATATTTCTCATCTCCCGTGATCTTCTTGATCAGACGCCTTCCACCGGGTCGCGTGCCAAACTCCGCAATCGTCTCGGAATGAAGATGATCCGGCCCACGGGGATTGACTGCAAAGGCCAGGGCGTAGCCAAAGGCAGCCCTTGTTTCGACCCGTGACTGTTCGAGGCCTTTCGATTGAATGGCCCATTTCTCAGAGCCCTGACCAATCTTTTCAGAGGCTCTCTTCACTCCGTCTGCCAGGATATTGCCAAGGCCTTGCCGGAATGCAATCCTTGTGACCATTTCGACAATCGCTTCGCTGTTTCCCCACTCAAGGTTGAGGCCTCCGGCTTGTTCCCGGGTAATGACGCCTTTCTCATAGCACTCCATGGCCCACTGGATGAGATTTCCTGTCGAAATGGTGTCAAGCCCGTAGATATTACAGAGCTCATTGGCCTTGAGGACGGTTTCGAGGTCGATCGTTCCACAACCAGCTCCGAGGGCACTCAATGTTTCATACTCCGGTCCACCCGTGTAACAGCCTGCATATTTCCCTTTGGTGATCTCACAGTAGCGGTGACAGGTGAAGATGCAGGCGTTGCAGCCAAGTCTCCGCTTCAGATATTCGGATTCTGCAAGATAGGGTCCGCCGATCTTTTCTGCTCCTTCAATATATCCTTTCTGAAAATTATAGCTTGGAAAGGCCCGTGCCTCGTTTACCATGGGCACACTTCCAGCAGTACCGTAGAGATGTGCAAATTTGGCGGTTGCATCTTCATAAGAGTTCTTGATCGCGACATGAGAGCTTCTGTAGAACTCCTTGGAATCGGCGACTCTCACCCCGCCATGGCCTCGAACGATCACAGCCTTCAGCTTCTTTGAACCCATGACGGCTCCGGCCCCTCCCCGGGCAGCAGCGTTGTAAATGGAAACCATGACCGCGGCAAACAAGACTAAATTCTCTCCACCCTGGCCAATCGCTGCCACCTGGGCCGATGAATCCCCCACCTCTTTTTGAAGAAGTTCCGTCGTTTCCCGGACGTCTTTTCCCCAGAGGTGTTCGGCATCCCGGATCTCAACTTCTCCATCATGAATCCAGAGATAGACCGGTGAGGCTGCCGCGCCGTGGATAACCAGATAATCAAATCCAGCGAATTTTAATTCCGGTCCCCAATGGCCTCCCACGTTCGTTTTGAGATAAAGGTGAGTGGATGGGCTCTTACAGGTGATCGTCGTCCTTCCGGAGGTGGGCGCGAAAGTCCCGGAGAGCGTTCCTGTTCCGAAGATCAAGACATTTTCCGGCCCGAGGGGGTCGATGCCTGGTTTCGTAGCGTGCCAGAGGATCTTTGCGTTGATCCCGCGGCTGCCGATAAACTGATCGATCCATTCATCAGGAACGGGTTCAAACCAGATTTTCTTATTCGAAAGGTCCACATGAAGTATCTTTCCAGCTATGGCAAAGGGCATTTGTTTTCTCCTCGGTTGGCAAAGGTGGATTCGCTCCGCTTAATCCACCCTACTTTTGTCTCATCTATTTCCCTCTCCCGCTGGCGGGAGAGGGTCAGGGTGAGGGTGGGTCCGCCTGGACTCTCCCCTCACCTCAATCCTCTCCCCACCGGGGAGAGGAAGAATGATTTCTCTACGCTCTCAGGCATAAACCAGTGCCTCGGGAAGTTGACAGACCTTGACGCATTCGGGATTTCCCTGGCACAAATCGCAGGTGAAGGCCTTCTGATTTTTCTGATCAAAAAACATCGCATTAAAAGAACACGCGCTGACACAGGATTCGCAGCCAGTGCAAAGATCCGGATTGACCTGAATGGCACCGGTTGCTGGTTGTTTTGACAGGGCTTCGATCGGACAGGCACTGACGCAGGGAGGGTCCTCGCAGAATTGACAGAGAACCGGTGTATGCCTGCCGCGTGCTTCTTCGGAAACGATTTTTATGCGGGAATCGTGATAGTTACATTCATCTGCATGAGTGAAGGAACAGACGAGCATACAACTCCTGCAGCCAGTGCACTTGATGGGGTTTACTTTGAGCTTAGCCATTATTACACCTTCCTATACAAGTTTGAACCGCTATCCATGACTTCGCGGCAGGTCGGGAGACCTGCCTCTACCCGGGTGGGGGTAGGTTCGGGTCTCCTGACCCGAACGAGGATCTACTTTTCGATGAGTTCGATTCGGAATACCACCGGGTTCTTCGAATCGGAGCAGCACGCCACGGCAACATTTCCTTCTTCCCAGGGAAATCTCCCGCCATACTTCAAGATCAAAAGAGCAGGATGGATTTCGTGATAGGCCCACGCGCAGAAATTCGGGATGGTGCTGGGCGGGATCTTATCCGGATGAATGAAGACGTCACCCGCCTTAAATCCAAAGTGGCAGGTGCCAGCTCCCTGGATCTCCTTGACCGTGATCTTGAATACTTTCTCTTTTGCCGCGGCCTGGGAGGGCAGGACTTGCCCTGCCTCCACGATGGCACCGGGCTGAGGGTCCGCGTAATCGCTTCTCTGATAGAGGAGGGCTTCTCCCTTCGTCACGAAGTCAGCCTCCTGAATTTCGCCTAAGAAGATAGTATGGTCCCCTGATTCAGTCGCGCTGAGGACCCGACAGTCCAAGTAAGCCAGACAGTCCGTCAGAATCGGGGCTCCTGTCTTGGCGACTCGATACGGAACCAAAGCGAATTTATCGACATCCCGGCCCGACTGTTTTCCAAAATGTCTTGCAACCTTTACCTGGTCGCTTCGAAGAACGTGGACGGCAAAAATTCCGCTTTCCTTGATTAGATCATGTGTCAAATTCTTCTTCCAGACACTCGCCATGAGCAGGAAGGGCTGCTCTGCAGACCGGTTCACCCAGGCCGCTCCCATCCCATTCAATTTCTCTCCGCAACGGGTCGTGATGACAAAGACCCCTCTAACAAACTGATCAAAGACCCGATCGATCTGAGTCACCTCACGACCGGTGCTGGTATACTCTTTCGCTTCGTTTGCACTCATTCTCTAAACCCCTCGTCTTGGTGATTACTACAACATTAATATCTACCGGAGTGGCTTGTCAAATTCTCGCAGATCTAAATAGTGCCTGTCCATAGGCGGCATTTTCCGTCTTGCCGGATTCGATCCGGCATCCAGAAGGTCTTGAAAGGAATGGATTCCGGCTTTCGCCAGAGTGGCGATTCTGATTGAGGGGGCAATTTATAAACTGACGAGAGGCACTGAATAAAAAGGCTTGACCAAAATGGAGGGGAAAGTTAAAATGCCAACAACGTTACAGGATATCGACATTGACAATTAACCAGGATGAAGGAGGAAGGGCCTATGAAAAAGAAAGGGACGGATGGAAAGGATGGATTGACGCGTCGAGAACTTCTGAAGGGGGCGGCTGGTGCAAGCCTCGCCCTGCCATTTGCCACATTTCCTCTGGCTGGTCTCAGAAGAGCAAATGCAGCGGAGGAAAAGACCCTGGTCGTCGCATGGGATACGGAGATTGACACCTTAGATCCTGCGGTTTTTAAGACGATCGGAGGATACAATGTGGTTGCCAATATCTATGACACGCCGATCTACTGGGGGGTGTCGCCCATTCCAAACAAAGAAGGCTTCTTCCTGTCGAAGCCGGGCGACTTTACCCCGCGCATGGCGGAATCATGGACGAAGGAGAAAGATGGAGCCACGATCGTCTTCAAAGTCCGCAAAGGCGTAAAATTTCCCACTGGGAATCCGGTGACTGCCCATGCGTTTAAGTATTCCTTTGACCGGGGCCTTCAATCACCCGGTTACATGCGGATCGTTATTCCAAGTCTCCTAACTGTCGATTCGCCCGATCAGTTTGAAGTTAGGGATGACTATACGTTTGCCATTAAGATGAAAAAACCCATTCCCATGGCCATGGACATCATCGCCCTGAGTAACAACGCCATTCTCGATCCGGAGGAGGTGAAGAAGCACGTTACCAAGGAGGATCCATGGGCTACCGAGTGGTTGAAACGAAATGCCATCGGAGGAGGTCCTTACACACTGGTCACGAACACGCCCGGCGTGGAGGTGATCCTCGAAGCCAATAAGGGCTACTGGCAGAAACCCCCTTATTTCGAAAGGATTGTGCTCAAGTTCGTGCCCAACGAGGCTGACCGGGTGATGCTGATCAAGCGGAAGGCCGTCGATATCGTGGTGGGCAGACCAGGGCTTTCCCCGAAGAATGTGAAGAGCCTGGAAGGAGAGGCAGGACTTAAAATTTTCAGTGTTCCTGATACGGCCTGCCATTTCATTTCGATGAATCAGCAGAAGCCCCCCTATGATAATGTGAAGGTGAGGCAGGCTATCAACTATGCCATTCCCATCGAGGCGATCATGCCCAATGTTCTCTTCGGCTACGGTAGGCAGATGAAGAGCCCTGTTCCGGATCTGACACCCTCATACGATACGAGCGCCAACAAATACAAGTTTGATCTGGAGAAGGCCAAGGCCCTCCTTAAAGAAGCCGGCTATGAGAAAGGGTTCACAACGAACATGGCGATCCGTGTGGGATGGGCTCCCCATGAGCAGTCTGCCATCTGGATCCAGAGGGAGTTCGAAAAGATCGGCATCAAGGTTAACATCGTAAAAGAGACGGACGCCACGTTCCGTCAGAGTATGAGCAAGGGGGATCACGAAATCTGCATCGAATCTTTTCAATCGTGGGTCAATGACCCATTCTACCATCTCAACTTCAACTTCCATTCCAAGGCAAAGGGAACCAACGTCAACTTCTATTCGAATCCTGTTGTGGACAAACTGATCGAAGAGAATATGCATGAACCCAACGTCGAGAGACGAAACGCAGCCTCCAGGGAAATCCAGAAGATTCTCATCGAGGAATCGGTCTGGGGATTCCTCTGGTACGACAACTGGACCCGGGTCATGAAGACGGATCTCTACGGCCTGGAGAAGCGCTGGGATACATTCGAACGGTATTATTCCACCTATAGGAAAGCCTGAACGGTCTCGGTAAATCTGAATGGGACTTAGTGGCTATCTGGTCAAACGCTTATTGATGGTGATCCCCACGCTTCTGGGGGTCACCATCATCACTTTTACGCTCACCTATCTCCTCCCTGGAAATCCGGCCATGGTCAAGGCCGGACCCTTTGCTACTCCGGAATATCTCGCCCTCATGGAAAAGGAAATGGGACTGGATAAGCCTGTCTACGTTCAGTATGGGCGATATCTGTCAGGTCTCGTTCGGGGCGACCTCGGTAAGAGCTCTTCAACGGGTCGTCCGGTTCTGGAGGATTTCATACAGCGGATTCCTGCTACGCTGGAGTTGACCCTGTTGAGCCTCATCATTGCGATCGGCGTGGGGATACCGCTGGCTGTCATTTCAGCCGTCCGGCGGGATAGCGTCTGGGACCATGCTTGCCGTCTATTCGGCGTGGGTGGAGTGGCGATGCCCACGTTCTGGACTGGACTCCTATTGCTTTACATTTTTTTCTATCACCTGGGTATTGCGCCACCACCCCTCGGTCGTTTAAGCCCCGGGGTTTCACCTCCGGTTTCGATCACCGGGCTCTATACGGTGGATTCCCTTCTCACGGGAAACTTCCGTGCCCTCGTCTCCAGCCTCCACAACCTCATTCTTCCTTCCTTTACATTAGGCTTCTCCGTGATGGCTCCTCTGACCAGGATGGTCCGGGCGACGATGCTCGAGGTTCTTGCAAGCGATTACATTAAAGCTGCGGAGGCCAGCGGTCTTCCTCATCGGCAGATCGTCTATGGAGATGCTCTGCGAAACACGTTGATCCCTGTCATTACCCTGATCGGTGTGATCTTCGGGTTTTTGATGGGAGGGAACGTGGTCATCGAGCTTGTTTTCGGATGGCCGGGGATCGGAAACTACGCGGTGACTTCCCTTATGTCGAAGGATGCTCAGCCCATCCAGAGCTTCGTGCTGTTCGTTTCGGTCATCTATGTCATGGTCAATCTGATCGTGGATATTGGTTACGCCGTGGTGGACCCGCGGATCCGGCTTCGCTGAGGGAAGGGGAGAACATTTCTTGAAATCTGAGTATCAGAGAATGCAGAAGGAGGAACCAAGACTTCGTTTGACGCGGCTCCAGATCTTCTTGCGACGCCTTCGCCGTAACACCCTTTCCTTCGGTGCCCTGATCATCATCCTGGCGATTACCCTGATGGCGGTTGTCGCTCCCCTCATTTCGCCCTACGATCCAAACGCCACGGATGCAAACAAGACGCTTTTCTCGGTTTCCCTCAAACATCCGATGGGAACAGATATTTTCGGCCGTGACATCCTCTCCCGGGTGATTTACGCGGCCCGGGTGGATCTGCTTGTGGCCCTTGTGGCAACGATCCTCGCCCTGAGCATCGGTTCTTTCCTGGGCTCTCTTTCTGGCTATTCGGGTGGATGGTTGGATCATTTAGTCATGCGAATTGTGGACACGGTCATGTCGTTTCCATCGTTTGTTCTCGCCATGGGGATTACGGCTGCCCTGGGAAATAAGCTCATCAATGTGGTGATCGCCATTGCCATCACCCACATCCCGATCTATACCCGGCTCATTCGAGGTGAGATGCTTCACATCCGGGAAATGGAGTATGCCGAGGCGGCACGAACAGTAGGGAATCCGCGATCCAGGATCATCTTCTATCATCTCCTCCCCAACTGTTTCCCTCCGGTGATCGTCCAGGCTACACTCGCCATGGGTTGGGCCATTCTGACGGTAGCCGGGCTCTCCTTCATCGGACTGGGCATTCAGCCTCCCGCGAGTGAGTGGGGGTATATGACGGCAGAGGGAGCCACGTATATCGTCTCAGGGGAGTGGTGGGTTTTCCTCTTTCCAGGGTTGGCGATCATGATCACGGTTTTCTGCTTCAACATGGTGGGAGATGCGCTCCGGGATATCCTGGATCCCAGGATGAGGGGAATTCGATGATGGAAGCACTCCTCCGGATCTCGAATCTCACGGTCCATTTCGACACAGAGGAAGGCATTGTGGAGGCGGTGGATGGGGTCGATCTCGCGGTGCGACCCGGAGAGATCATGGGGGTTGTCGGTGAAAGCGGATCAGGGAAATCTGTGACGGCCCTGGCCATTCTGCGTCTCATACGGCCGCCCGGAAGGATCATTCCCGGGGAGATTCGATTCGAAGATAAGAACCTTCTGGAGCTTTCAGAGGAAGAGATGAGACCCCTAAGAGGATCCCATATCTCCATGATCTTTCAGAGCCCCAGGACCTCGCTCAATCCGGTTCTTTCTGTGGGATGGCAGATCGAACGCCTCCTTAGACTCCACAAGAAAGAGAATCCAAAGACGGCCCGTGACCATGCGATTCAGATGCTCAAGCAGGTGGGGATTCCAGCACCGGAACGCATTTATCACGAATTTCCCCATCAGCTCTCGGGAGGAATGTGCCAGAGGATCATGATTGCCATGGCCTTAGTGACAAACCCGAAACTCCTGATTGCCGATGAACCGACGACGGGCCTTGACGTTTCGATCGCTGCCCAGATCCTGGACCTTCTCAAGGAGATGGGAGAGCGGACAGGTGCCACCATCCTTCTGATTACTCATGACCTGGGAGTGGTGGCTGGCTACTGCACTCGGGTGGCTGTGATGCATGCCGGACAGATTGCAGAGACAGCCGATGTGAGCGAGCTCTTTCACCGGCCGCTCCATCCTTACACGCTGAAGCTGATCCACTCCATCCCAAGGGTGGATGTCGATACGGTGATGGAGACCATTCCGGGGAATGTTCCTGGTCTGGTTCATCCGCCTCCGGGCTGTCGTTTCGCCGACCGTTGTCTTCTGGTCACAGAGGATTGCAGAAAGATGAAGCCCGAGATGAAGGCAGCTTATGGAGACCACCTGGTGGCGTGCTACGCAGCAGAAAAGGGCATGGAACAAACATCTACAATAGCGGACGACATTAAGAAATAGAGACAGGAGTAGGGTGGATTAAGCGCAGCGAATCCAATCCACATCATCTCCTCTCCCCCTTTGGGGGGAGAGGATGAAGGTGAGGGGGGAACCCATGGGACCCTCACCCCCGCCCTCTCCCACAAGCGGGAGAGGGAGTAACAATTTTCATCGTCCACGGGTGGCGAGCCCGGTAATGAGAATTTGTCGCACTTTGATATTCGGATTTCGAATTTTGTATGATGCGCAGGAGTTATGGCACTCGTTGAAATTCATGATTTGAGCAAACATTTCTCCGTGAAGGATCAGGGGATATCATTCCGATCCCTGGTTCCAATGTCCTCGAAACGTTCGGTCCTTCGCGCGGTAGACGGCGTTTCTTTTTCGATCCAAAAAGGTGAAACCCTGGGGCTTGTAGGAGAGAGTGGTTGCGGAAAATCGACGGTGGCCCGATGCATTCTTCGTCTCCTTGAACCCACGGTAGGTAAGATCCTTTTCGAAGAGAAGGATTTGGCTGGTATGGAGGAAGAGAACCTCCGCCTCATGCGCAGGGACCTCCAGATGATTTTTCAGGATCCCATGGCCTCCCTCAATCCCCGTCTTTCAGTAAGACGGACGGTTGAAGAACCCCTCCGTCTTCACGAGGCACTGAACCCCAAAGAAAGGGAGGAGAGAGTCGCAGAAGTCATGGATCAGGTGGGCCTTGACCGCGAACTTCTGACCCGATACCCCCATGAACTCTCCGGAGGGCAGAGGCAGCGCGTGAATATCGCCAGGGCGATTGCCACGCGACCCAAATTCGTTGTCCTCGACGAACCCACATCGGCCCTTGATGTTTCTCTCCGTGCAAAGATCGTGCTCCTCCTTGAAGAGTTGAAATCCCTCCTTTCCACCACATACCTTTTCATCTCTCATGATTTGAGCACGGTGAAATATCTTTCAGATCGAGTGGCTGTCATGTATCTCGGAACCCTTGTCGAAATTGCAGAGGCCCATGAGCTTTTTCGTCACCCCATTCATCCGTATACAAAGGCTCTTCTCTCTGCGATCCCGATTCCCGATCCCGATGTCAAGCGGGATCGCATCATCCTGGAGGGCGAAATTCCAAGCCCCACCAATATTCCGAGCGGTTGCCGGTTGCGTGGTCGCTGTCCGCTAGCCGAAGCCGGTTGTTCCGATGACGTCCGTCTCGAAGAAGTGGCAGCCGGTCACTGGGTGGCTTGTCACCGCGCGGGAAGGGCATAGGGCATAGGGCACAGGGCATAGAATAGGAGCTTCTCAGAGATTTGGTTTCTTCAGGAGAGGAGTCCGTTAAATTCTTAGGCATAAGGTCTGGGAATTTGTCTTTAACGGTTTGAAGTAGCGTTTCAAATATGACCTTGGAGTGCGGGAGCCATGCTCCCGCTTTTCAAGGGACTTTGTAGGGGCAGGTTTTACGCCTGCCCTGGGGCAGGCTGTCCCCTCCCTTTGAAAAAGGGAGGTCGGGAGGGATTACCAAAAGATTCTGACATAGGAGGACCCACATGAAACCAAGACTGATCAAAACCGAAGAAGATGTAAGAGATCTGATCCGGGGGCTTACCCTTATGGGAACCGGAGGAGGAGGGAGACCCGACATGGGGATGGACTATCTCCTTCCGCACATTCAGGAAGGAAAAACCATTGAATTGAGCCCGCCTGAGGCCATTCCGGATGATGCCTGGACCTGCTCTGTTTTTGGCATGGGGTCGATTGCACCTCAGAAGACGCTCTCCCCTGCTGAACGCAAGGCGCTCGGCTATGGAGACTGGGTAATCCCGAGGCCTATGGTGGAAGCCGTCAGGGAGTTGGAGAAGTATACAGGCTATCGGATTGAAGCGATTGTCCCCTTTGAGTTGGGAGCCGGGAATACGACGGCTCCGACCGATGTCGCTGTCCGACTCGGGATTAGAATCATCGATGGAGACTACGCGGGGCGTGCTATCCCTGAGTTAGGCCAGACGACTCCTGCGGTCCAGGGCTATACTTTTGAACCGGGGGCAATTTGCGATCCCTGGGGAAATATTCTGATCATGAAAAAAGCGGCCAGTTTGCAGGTGGCAGAGCGCATCGGAAAGATGATCAGTATCGCTACCAAACTGCCTGATATCAAGGCTGCTTGCGCTCATGCTGGGTTTTTGCTCAGAGGCCGCGACATGAAGAGGTTGATTGTGCCGGATGGAGTGAGTCGTTCTCTTGAAATTGGGAGGGGAATTCGCAGGGCCCTGGAGACCCATCAAGATCCTTCAAAGGCAGCTGCAGAAGCCATGAACGGATGGGTTCTCTTCAAAGGGAAGGTCATCAAGAAGG
>Ga0209777_10000592_pt1 | contig 58605 bp, 40 predicted proteins | sample FrelakmetHBP12HB_FD_187147 | JGI IMG/M metagenome (GOLD analysis project Ga0209777, IMG submission 187147) | Freshwater lake sediment microbial communities from the University of Notre Dame, USA, for methane emissions studies -HBP12 HB (SPAdes)... | ecosystem: Environmental > Aquatic >...
TGCAGGCAATCGCGGGGGTGCCCCGCAGGCCGGCGACTCGGAAAGCGAGCTATCGGTTTCGGTTCACGGCGATCCGTACAACCCGCTTCGAGTGGCTGAACGTAGCCGGACGACTGCTGAGGACGGCGCAAGGTCCAGTTCTCCGGCTCTCCAACGTGCCCGAACGGGAGCGATGCTATGACAGGCTCCAAACCGCGCTCCCCAGAGCCTCAGGTTTTTGACGGATTAGGGTTAATTGTACGCCAATTTGGCGGAAATTCAACTCCTACAACGACACTCCTACAACGAACGAGCCTGCATCTTGAGTGGGTCAGAATCGGCGGACGTCTGCGCCGGGCAGGAGTGGATTCGAGAAGGATCGCTTATTCGTCCAACAAGCGATAGCCGACGCCCGGCTCGGTCCGCAGGTACCGCGGGCGAGCCGGGATCGCCTCGATCTTGTTCCGCAACTGCTGCATGAAGACGCGCAGATAGTGGGTCTCCTGCTCGTAGGAAGGGCCCCAGACCTCCCGCAACAACTGGCGGTGCGTGACGACCTTTCCCGCGTTGCGCGCAAGCAGGGTGAGGATCTTGTACTCGGTCCTGGTGAGATGGATCTCGACCCCGCGGATCGAGACCTGCCGGCGCCCATGGTCGATGGCGAGATCACCGACCTGGAAGACCGGCTCTTCCTCCCCGAGGCCGGCTCGCGCCGCGTGGCGCAGCGCAACCCGCATGCGGGCAAGAAGCTCTCCGACCCCGAAGGGCTTGGTCACATAGTCGTCCGCGCCCGCATCGAGGGCGGCGACCTTGTCCCGTTCCTGCCCCCGCGCAGAAAGGATTAGGATCGGCGTCGACGTCCACCCGCGGATCTGGCGCGCGACCTCGAGCCCATCCATGTCGGGGAGTCCGAGGTCGAGGATGATCAGGTCGGGTTGATGGGATGTCGCGAGGCGGAGTCCGTCCCTGCCCGTGACCGCCTCGATCAGGCGGTAGCCCTGACTCGTCAGCGTCGCGCGCAGGAACCGGCGGATCTGCGCCTCGTCCTCGATCAGCAGGACGCTGACCGGCGTGGCATCGGCCCCGGTCATCTCTCCGACTCCATCGATTCGATCGGCGGCGGTTCGGGGGGCGGCTCCCCTTCGCTCGGCAGGAAGAACCTGATTGCCGTCCCGCCGCCGGGCTGATTCGCCGCCCAGATCCGGCCGCCGTGCGCCTCCACGATGCTCCGGCAGATCGGCAGCCCGAGGCCGACCCCGCCGCGATCTTGAACATTCGGCGCCCGGTAGAACTTCTCGAACACGCGTTCCTCGGTGCCCTCGGGGAGCCCTTCGCCGTGGTCGGAGACCTCGATGAGGACGCCGCCGTCCTCGACTCGAGCTGCGATCTCGATCGGGGTCTCGGCGGGCGTGTACTTGATCGCATTGTCGACCAGATTCGCGAAGACCTGCTCGATCAGCACCCCGTCCAGCGGCACCAGGGGGAGATCGGCCGCGATGCGGACGACGACCGGCCGGCCGCGCAGCCGTATCTCCAGGTGATTCAACGCGGCGCCGACGACTTCCTCGAGAGGCTGCCATTCCTTGCGAACCTGGACCGACCCGGACTCGAGACGCGTCATGCTGAGAAGATTCCCCACGAGCCGATTCAACCGGTCCGCCTCGTCCATGATGGATTGGGTCAGTTCCCGACGGGTTTCGTCGGTGAGCGGTTCCGTCGTCTCGAGGAGGCTCGACGCCGCGCCCGTGATCCCCGCGAGCGGGGTCCGGAGATCGTGCGAGACCGAACTCAAGAGCGAGTTGCGCAACCGTTCCGCCTCGACGCGGACCTCCGCCTCCTTCGCCTCCCGGGCAAGTCGCGTTCGCTCGAGCACGAGCGCCGACTGATCCACGAACGCCTCGAGCAGGTGCAGCCGCTCGGGGTCGAGCACGGTCGCCTCGTCCGCCGGAAAGAGACCAAGCACTCCGACGCAGCCGTGTGACGCAATCAGCGGAACGTACCGCGCCTTCGCGCCGGGGAGCGTCGTCGTGCCGAGTCCGGCCTCCTTTCCGTGATCGAACACCCACTGGGCGACGTTCATCTCCTTCACGTCCAGCGGAAACGACGAGGTGATCCCCAGGTCGTGCATCAGCCTTCCTTCAGCATCGGGCAGGAGCAGCCAGACCTCGCTCTCGAACACCTCGCTGATCCCCCGCTCGGCGACCTTGACGACCTCCACGATCGACCCGGTGCGGGCAAACTCGCGGCTCATTCGATAGAGGGCTGCCGTTCGCTCTCCTCGCAGTCGGTGCGATTCCGCCTGCCGGCGAAGGCGGACCGTGAGCGTGCTGATCACGAGCGCCACGGTCAGCATCACCACGAAGGTGATCAGGTGCTGGCTGTCGCTCACCGCGAAACTCATGTGCGGCGTGACGAAGAAGAAGTCGAACGCGGCGACGCTCAAGAGCGACGCCAGCAGGGAGGGCCCCCGCCCGAGGACCGCCGCGACGAACACGACGCCGAGCAGGTAGATCATCACGAGGTTCGACAGGGCGAAGTGCGGAAACATCAGCACGGCTATCCCCGTGGCCAGCCCAACGGCCAGCACTGCTCCCGCATACGAGCGCGCCGGACTGTGTCGCTGGATTCGAACGAGACCGAGCGCGCGCTCCTCGCCGGGGCTTCCGCGGATCACGTAGACGTCGATCTCGTCGCTCTTGCGGACGAGGGTCTCCACGACCGAGCCGAAGAGCCGGTACTTCCACCAGTGGCCGGCGGGCTTGCCGACGACGATCTTCGTCACATTGCGCGTCCGAGCGAAGGCAAGGATCTCGTCCGTGACGCTATGACCGGCGAGGACAACCGTCTCGGCCCCCAGCTGCTCGGCGACCCGCATCGTCGAGGCGATGCGCCCGCGATCCGCTTCGGTCTGCCGGATGTTCCCCGGGTTCTCGACGTGGGCGACGATCCATTCGGCGCGCAGGGACGCCGCCAGCCGGGCGGCCGCGCGGACGACCCGCAGCGAAGCCGGGCTCGGACTGATCGAGACCAAGATCCGCTCGGCTACCGGCCAGATCCCCCCGATCCCCTGATCGCTCCGGTACAACCGCATCTGCGCGTCGACCCGCTCCGCGGCGTGGCGCATCGCGAGCTCGCGCAGCGCGATCAGGTTTCCCTTCGTGAAGAAGGACCGCATCGCCTGCTCCGCCTGCGCCGGAATGTAGACCTTCCCCTCGCGCAGGCGCTGCAGAAGATCGTCCGGCGTCAGGTCGACGAGCTCGATCTCGTCGGCGGTCTCGAGGATCCGGTCCGGGACCGTCTCGCGCACGATGACCCCTGTGGTCTGCGAGACGATGTCGTTCAGGCTCTCGAGGTGCTGGACGTTGATCGTCGTGTAGACGTCGATCCCGGCGGCAAGCAGCTCCTCGGCGTCCTGCCATCGTTTCGCGTGGCGGGAGCCGGGAGCGTTCGTGTGCGCGAGCTCGTCCAGAAGAAGGACCCGGGGGTGACGGGCGAGTGCGCCGTCCAAATCGAATTCCCTGAGAACGATGCTGCGATACGGGTAGCTGTGTGCCGGAAGGATCTCGAGACCGGAGAGGAGCGCCTCCGTCTCCCTGCGGCCGTGGGTCTCGACCCAGCCAACGACGACGTCCAATCCCTGCCGGCGGCGGACCTGCGCCTGCTCGAGCATCGCGTAGGTCTTGCCAACGCCCGCAGAGGCCCCGAAGAAGACCTTGAGCGCGCCCCGCGCACCCTCCTCCTCGCGTCGGATGCGGGCGAGGAGCTGCTCCGGGTCGGGTCGCGCGTCATCCGTGTTCGAGGGCGCCATGGCCGGAATCTAGTGCGCGCCCGAGAGGGCGTCGAGAGCAAGATTGAGATCGAGGACCCTGACGCGCGGCTCACCCAGGATCCCGATCTGTCTCCCGACGACGTGTCCCAGGACCAACCTGCGCACGCGCGCCTCCTCGATCCCCCGGGCGCGCGCGACGCGCGGGACCTGGTACAGGGCGGCGGCCGGCGTCAAGTCGGGGTCGAGTCCGCTCGCCGACGACGTGACCAGATCGACCGGGACCGGATCCACGTTCCCGGGATCGGCGGAGCGAAGCACCGCGATTCGGGCGCCCACGGAATCGGCCAGAACGGGGTTCGATGGGCCGAGGTTCGATCCGGCCGAGGCCGCCGCGTTGTAAGGAGGGTTGGTCGCCGAGGGCCGGCCCCAGAAGTAGCGCGCAGCCGAGAACGGCTGGCCGATCAATGCGGAGCCGACCTCGCGTCCGTTCTGGACTATCAGGCTCCCGCGCGCCTGGCGCGGGAAGAAGACGTGGCCGATCCCGGTGATGAGAAGCGGGTAGACGAGGCCCGTGATCAACGTCAGGACGACGAGCATCCACACGGCAGTCCGGATTTCGCTGCGCACGGACATATCTCCCAACCCTCCTCGCGTCACACGAGCCGCAGCGCGTGGAGCGCCGCGTCGATCAGCTTGATGCCAATGAAGGGCGCCACAAGCCCGCCCAGCCCGTAGATCAGGAAGTTACGCCGCAAGAGCGAAGAGGCCCCGACCGGGCGGTAGCGTACGCCGCGCAGCGCAAGCGGGATCAGCGCGACGATGATGAGCGCGTTGAAGATCACCGCCGACAGGATCGCGCTTGCCGGCGTGGTCAGGCGCATCACGTTCAGCCTGCCGAGCACCGGATAGACCCCTGCGAAGGCGGCCGGGAGGATCGCGAAGTACTTCGCGACGTCGTTCGCAATCGAGAAGGTAGTGAGCGCGCCGCGCGTCATCAGGAGCTGCTTGCCGATCGCGACGATCTCGATCAGCTTCGTCGGGTTGGAGTCGAGATCGACCATGTTCCCGGCTTCCTTCGCCGCCTGCGTCCCCGTGTTCATCGCGACCGCGACGTCCGCCTGCGCGAGCGCAGGAGCATCGTTCGTGCCGTCTCCGGTCATCGCGACGAGGCGGCCGGACCCCTGCTGCTCGCGGATCAGCCTCAACTTGGCCTCGGGGGTCGCCTCCGCAAGGAAGTCATCGACCCCGGCCTCGGCCGCAATCGCCGCGGCCGTCAGGGGATTGTCCCCCGTGATCATGATCGTCCGGATCCCCATGCGGCGCAGCTCCGCGAACCGCTCGCGGATTCCCCCCTTCACGACGTCCTTCAGCTCGATGACGCCCAGGACCTGCGCCCGCTCCGCGACGACCAGCGGGGTCCCGCCGGTCTTCGCAATCGACTCGACCGTCGAGCGAACGGACGCGGGGAACGATCCCCCCTGCCGGCGGACGTACTCTTCGACCGCGTCGGCGGCCCCTTTGCGGATCTGGTCGTTGTCGAGGTCCACGCCGCTCATCCGCGTCTGCGCGCTGAACGGGACGAAGTGCGCGCCGAGGCGGGAGATGTCGACCTCGCGCAGGCCGTACTTCTCCTTCGCGAGGACGACGATGCTTCGCCCCTCCGGGGTCTCATCCGCGAGCGAGGAGAGCTGCGCTGCCTCCGCGACGGTCTCGGGGGTCTCCCCGTCGGCCGGGATGAAGTTCGCGGCCTGCCGGTTGCCGAGCGTGATCGTCCCGGTCTTGTCGAGGAGGAGGACGTCGACGTTGCCGGCGGCTTCGACCGCCCGCCCGGACGTGGCGATCACATTCGCCTGGATGAGCCGGTCCATCCCGGCGATCCCGATCGCCGAGAGCAGCCCCCCGATCGTCGTCGGGATCAGGCAGACGAGGAGCGCGACCAGGACCGTGACCGGCACCGGGGCGCCGCGCCCCGCGCCGTGCACCGCGTACAGCGAAAACGGCAGGAGCGTCGACGTCGCGATCAGGAAGATGATAGTCATCGCGGCGAGGAGAATCGTGAGCGCGATTTCATTCGGGGTCTTGCGCCGCTTCGCCCCCTCGACCATCGAGATCATCCGGTCGAGGAACGTCTCTCCTGGATCCGCAGTCACGCGGATGATGAGCCAGTCGGAGAGGACGCGCGTCCCGCCCGTGACCGCGCTTCGGTCGCCACCGCTTTCGCGGATCACGGGCGCGCTCTCCCCGGTGATCGCGCTCTCGTCGACCGACGCGATCCCCTCGACGACCTCCCCGTCCGCCGGGATGAACTCCCCGGTCTCGACGAGGACATGGTCCCCCTTGCGGAGCTTCGTGGCGGGGACGTCCTCGCACGAGGCGTTGCGGGACGGGCGATCGAGCTTGCGCGCGGCCAGGTCCCGTCGCGCGCGGCGGAGGGCATCGGCCTGCGCGCGCCCCCGCCCCTCGGCCATCGCCTCGGCGAAGTTCGCGAAGAGGACCGTGAACCAGAGCCAGAGCGCAACGGCGAGGATGAAGCCGGCCGGGGCCTCCCCCTTCCCCAGGAGCGCCTGGAGGAACAGGCAGGTCGTGAGCACGCTCCCGATCCAGACCACGAACATCACCGGGTTGCGTACCTGGGTGCGCGGGTCGAGCTTCCGGAGCGAGTCGAGGAGGGCGCGCCGGACGATCGCCCCGCGGAAGAGGGGTTGCGGCTTGGCGCGCTGGGCTGCGGTCAGGCTCATGCGGATCTCAAGGCCTCATCTGCTGCAGCGCCTCGACGATCGGTCCGAGCGCAAGCGCCGGCAGGAACGTCAGGGCCCCGACGATGAGGATCACCCCGACGAGCAGCAGGACGAACAGAGGGTCGTGCGTCGGAAGCGTGCCGGCGCTCACGGGGACCGTCTTCTTCGCGGCAAGCGCTCCCGCCAGCGCGAGGGTGGGGACCGCGAGCCAGTAGCGCGCGATGAACATCCCGATCCCGAGGAGGATGTTGTAGAATGGCGTGTTGGCGCTCAAGCCCGCGAACGCGCTCCCGTTGTTGTTCCCGGCGGACGAGAACGCATAGAGGATCTCGCTGAAGCCGTGCGCCCCAGGGTTCGCGATTCCGGTCGTCCCCGCTCTCGACACGACCGCCAGGGCCGTCCCTCCGAGAACGACGAGGGGGCTGATCAGGATCACGAGGGACGCCATCTTGATCTCGTACGCCTCGATCTTCTTGCCGAGGTATTCCGGCGTGCGGCCGACCATGAGACCGGCGACGAAGACGGCGACGATCGCGAAGGCGATCATCCCGTAGAGCCCGGACCCCACGCCGCCGAAGATGATCTCGCCCAGTTCCATCAGAACGATCGGTCCCAGCCCTCCCAAGGGCGTGAATGAATCGTGCATCGCGTTCACCGAGCCGTTCGATGCGGCGGTGGTCGCGGTCGCCCAGAGCCCTGAGTTGGCGATCCCGAAGCGGACTTCCTTGCCCTCCATGTTTCCGCCTGCCTGGAGCGGGCCCGCCGCCGTGTCGCATCCCAGCCTCGCCAGGACCGGGTTGCCGGCCTGTTCCTCGGCGACGGTGAGGACGAGGAACGCGACAAAGATGATCAGCATGACCGCGAGGAGCGCCCGTCCCTGGCGGATGTCGCCGATCATTCGGCCGAACGTGAAACAGAACGCCGCCGGGATCAGAAGGATCGCCAGCATCTCGAGGAAGTTGCTCAACGGGGTCGGGTTCTCGAAGGGATGGGCCGAGTTCACGCCGAAGAACCCGCCGCCGTTCGTGCCGAGCTGCTTGATTGCGACCTGCGATGCGACCGGGCCGAGCGCCAAGGTCTGGCCTCCCCGGCACTGAAGCGGGGTCAGGTGCCGGTACGGCCCGAACGTCTGGACGACCCCCTGTGAGACGAGGATGACGGCAAGGAGGATCGAAAGTGGCAGGAGGATGTACAGGGTGCTCCGCATGAGATCGACCCAGAAGTTCCCGATCGTAGCGGTCGAACGCCGCACGAACCCGCGGATCAGCGCGACCATGATCGCCATGCCGGTCGCCGCCGAGACGAAGTTCTGCACGGCGAGGGCCGTCATCTGCGTGAAGTCGCTCATCATGGTTTCGCCGCTGTAGGCCTGCCAGTTCGTGTTCGTCGCGAAGCTCACCGCGGTATTGAACGAGAGGTCGGGCGGCACGGCGGAAAGGCGCTCAGGGTTCAGCGGCAGGAGGTGCTGGAGACGCTGAACGGCGAACACGACGACGAGCCCCGCCGTATTGAACAGAAGCATCGCGATCGCGTAGCGTTTCCATCCCATCTCGACGTCGGGATGCGCGCCGGTCAGGTGGTACAGCCAGCCCTCGATCCGGCCGAGGAAGCGCACCGGACGCGGCGGGGCTCCCTCGTAGACGCGGGCCATGTAGGCCCCCAGCGGCGCCGCGAGCGCGAGCAACACGACAAGATAAAGGACGATCTGCACGACGCCGGCCGGAATCATGAGAAGATCTCCGGCTTCAGGAGCGCCGCGAAGAGATAGCCGAGGAGCAGGATCGCCAGGATCGCACCGATCAGGTAGAACGCGTTCACCTGGACCTCTCCCCTAGAGCCGCTCGCACAGCTTCACGAAACCCAACGTGAGCAGAAAGAGCAGCGCGATCAGCGCGATGCAAAACAGATCCATGCGGTGCAACCTTCCTTTGAGCGGCGGCCCGGCCATCGACAACCCTCTTCTTCACCCATCAGTATCGCGAACAGGACATCAAGACGGCGTCAAGATCGGGGCGGCGGGCGTCAGGATTTCGCCAAGAAACGGGGACGCGGCGTTGCTGTAGAGTCACCGGGGGATGTCTTGTCGAAGGGAGGCCCAATGGTCCCGGCGCGAATCGCCCGCCTTTCCATCGTCCTTCTTCTTCTGATGTGCGTGACCCGCGCATCGGCTCATGCGGGCGCGGACCGCCTGTGTCTATCGCAGGACGCGCATGGGGTGCTCACCGCGCCCGCCCGCTGGGACTCAAGAGACTGGCGGAACCTCTCGATCGGATTGATCGGCGTGGGGACCGTGGGGATGGCGGATCACTGGATCCGGGAGGCCGCGTACCGCAGTCGAACCGGGGCGACAGATGATGTCGCGCGGGCGGTGGAGCCGTTCGGCAACTACTACGCCTTCGGTTCGCTCGCCGCCTTCTACATCGCCGGGTCGGCATTTCACAATCGTGAGGCCCGAACGGCAGCGATCGACGGCGTCGACGCGAGCATCCTCGCGTCGGGCTTGATCACGCCGGTCCTGAAACTCGTGGCCGGCAGGAGTCGTCCGTTCGAGAGCCGGAGGGCGGACGATTTCCACCCGTTCAGCGGGCGGACCTCATTTCCGTCCGGTCATACGACCGAATCCTTCGCGGTGGCCTCGGTCGTCGCCTCCCACTACCCGACCCCGTGGGTCCAGGTCGCGGCGTACGGGATCGCGGGGCTCGTCGGGTACTCTCGCGTGAACGACAACGAACATTACGCGTCGGATGTGGTGGCGGGAGCGATCATCGGGACGGTCATAGGACGCGCCGTCGTCGCGATCAACGGGCGGGAGCGCTCGAGGTAGGTTCCCGCCGCCGGGCCATCCCCATGAAGAGCCGCAGGCCCTGCCGTGCGAACCACCGCCTACGCGGGCCGGTCCGCGCGACGCGTCCTTCCAGCAGATCGACGTGCATCGTCGTCGGGACGATCGGGACGGTCCCTTTCCCGCAGACGACGGACAGGATCGCGGTGGCGGCCAGCGATCCCGCCAGCATCGCCGCCGTTCCGATCGACGGGATCGCGCCCGCGCGGGCGCGATCGCGATGCAGCCGCCAGTCCATCCGGGGGCTGAAGGAAAAGAAGCTGATCGAGATGTTCGCAAGGTAGGCGTCCATCGTGCGGGCGTCCGCGTCGCGGGGCGGGACGGGACCAAAGAACTCGTCGAAGGACGGGCTGCGGCGCGGATCGAACACCGCGAGCGCCGCCCCGAAGCCGAGGATCGGGCAACTCACGACCGGTAACCCCGCCGCGCGCGCCGCGCGGAAGAGTCTTGCCTTCGTGGCGAGATTCGCCAGATCGATTCCGTCCAAGACGATCGTGCCGCCGCGCAGGAAGTCCGCGAGGTTGTCATCCGTGACGCCCTCCGAGAAGATCGCGACCTCCGCGGCAGGGTGGATCCTTCGAAGGATCTCGGCGGTCGCCTCCGCCTTGTTTCTCCCAACGGTGGTCGCGTCGCAGGCCATCTGCCGGTTCGCGTTCGATGCGGTGAAGGACTCGGGATCGGCAAGCCGGAAATGCCCGCATCCCATCCGGGCGAGAGCCTGGTAGGCCCACCCGGCGATCCCTCCCGCGCCCGCACCGCAGACGGTCATCCGCGCGAGCGCGGCGCGATCGGCATCCGTCAGGATCCCGATGTGCCGGTCGCCCATCTCGGCCAAGTACGTGTCGATGGGACCGTCCACGAACGGCGTCCTTACCGCGAGAACCGACCGCGGAAGACATGCGCGCTTCCTGCGATCACGAGACTCCAGATGAAGATGAGGAGGCCCGCGCCCGCGCCATACACGATGAAGGCGGCGTGCGCCGTCCCCTTGTTGAAGCTCGTCAGAAGTGCGGGCGGGACGGTCGTTTCGAAGAGATGGAAGAAAATGGTCCCGAGCAGGACGCCGATCACCTCGCCCACCACCAACAGCAGGAACACCCCGACCAACTTGCTTCTCATGTCACCTCCACATCCGGAAGCCCGCGCACACCGACGGCGGTCTCATCGGTATGCCATCGTATCGGCGGGTCGGCGTCCTGTCCAGGAGTCGTGCTCGGGAAGCGTGATCGAGAGCGAGGGCGGCCGGGAGCGTCGATCGTGCGCGGAGAGCGGCCGCGGGCTCAGCGATCCTCGATGGCGGGTGCGATTTCCGGCTCTCCAAGGAAGACGCTCATTCCGACCGGCGATGCCGCCCTGTAGATCTTCTCGAGCATCGGGATGAACGCGCTCTCGCCGCGCCAGAACGGGAAACTCCCAAGTCGTTTCACCAGCGCGGCGGTCGCAGGCGGCACCCGCACCGCGTCCGCGAAACCGTGCCCTTCGGCGCCGGCTTCTCCCCAGAACGACTCGGCTTCCGCCGGCAAAGGCTCGGACGGCGGGGCCGCCGGCTGCGGCCCGCCGTCCTCGGACCGATCCTGCGACACCCTGTGACCCACATCCCCCTCCTCGGCTCCCGAGATGACCCGCTTCGCAATCTCGTCCCGCGTCCGCCCGCGCAGCTGGAAGATCAGGAAGGGGTCGCGATCGAACTCCTCGGCAAGGAGAAAGTAGACGGCCGCGATGTGTTTGCAGGGGTTCACGGAATCGGGGCACGAGCAACCGGTTCGCAGGTCGTCCAATCGGCTGGGGAAGAGCGATGCGCCCGCCTCGGCGAACGCATCCTCGATCCGCTCCGGCATCTCGCCCGCAAGCAGACGGGCCGCAAAGACCGCCCGTCCGGCGAGTGCCCGGCTCACCGCGCCCCACTCCTCTCCGGTCAGAGGTCGCACACGGATCAGAACCTTGTACGGGTCGGGTCGCGACCCCTGGACGAACGCAACGATCTTCCCCTTTCCGATCTCGATCGACTGGACCTGGCCGCCGCGCGCGTAGGACCGGCCGCGCAGCAACCGCCCTCCCGCGTCCAGGCCCTCCAGCGCCTCGATCCAACGCTTTCCCCACCAGCTTCGGGCGAATCCGCCACGTTGCGTCTGAGCCCGGATCCCTCCCCGGGTCCTGCGGGGACGGCTGGGACCCTGGTATTTCGAGTTCGGAGTCATTCCCTCCGCCTACTCCCCGACCGCGTCGGCCCGGAGCGCAAGCAGACGCTTGAGATCGGTGTTCGAGAGCTCCGTCAACCAGCTCTCACCGACGCCGATGATTTGCTCCGCGATCTCCTTCTTAGATTCTATCATCTCGTCGATCTTCTCCTCGAGCGTGCCCGCGCAGATGAACTTGTGCACTTGTACATTTCGGAACTGGCCGATGCGGAACGCCCGATCGGTCGCCTGATTCTCCACCGCGGGATTCCACCAGCGGTCGAAATGAAAGACGTGGTTCGCCCGCGTAAGGTTGAGCCCGGTCCCGCCGGCCTTGAGCGATAGGACGAAAACGGGGGGCGCACCGCCATCCCCCTCCTGGAATCGATCGATCATCCGGTCGCGCTTCGCCTTCGGGATCCCGCCGTGCAGGAAGAGGACCTCCCGGCCGAACGTCGCCTCGAGGTGGCGCCTCAGGAGTTCCCCCATCTCCGCGAATTGGCTGAAGACGAGGGCGCGATCGCCGACCGCGATCGTCTCCTCGAGCATCTCGGTCAGTCGCGCAAGCTTCCCCGACCGTCCCTGGATCGTCGAGTTGTCCCGTAGGAACTGGGCCGGATGGTTGCAGACCTGCTTCAGCTTCGAGAGGGTCGCCAGGATCACGCCGCGGCGCTCGAGCCCGTGGGCGCGGAGGAGCTTCGTCTCGGCGTCCTTCACGACCGCCGTGTAGAGGGACGCCTGCTCGCGCGTGAGCGTGCAAAAGACCTTCATTTCCTGCTTCTCCGGAAGATCGGTGATGATCGAACGATCGGTCTTCACGCGCCGCAGGATGAACGGGGTGATGATCCTCTTCAGGCGGGAGGCGGCCTCGGGATCGCGCCCTGCCTGAATCGGGACGAAGAAGCGCCGCTTGAACTCGGCCTGACGTCCGAGCAGCCCCGTGTTCAGGAACTCCATGATCGACCACAGATCCCCGACGTTGTTCTCGACCGGGGTTCCCGTGAGCGCGAATCGGTACTCCGCCACGATCGAACGCGCGCACCGGGCCTGCTTGGTCTCGGGGTTCTTGATGTTCTGGGCCTCGTCCAGGATCACCCCCGCCCACGGGACGCCGCGCAGAAGGTCCAGATCGCGCTGCAGAAGCCCATAGCTCGAGATCACGATCGCGTGCCGTTTCGCCGCGGCCGTGAACGCCACGCCCTTCTTCCGGTCGCTGCCGTGATGGACCATGACGGGGAGCGTCGGCGTGAAGCGCTCGGCCTCGCGGCGCCAGTTGTTCACGACCGACGTCGGACAGACGATGAGGACCGGCCTCCTGCGCGCCGCGCTCCATTCGTGCTGGACAAGCGCCAGCGCCTGGATCGTTTTGCCGAGACCCATATCATCCGCGAGACACCCGCCGAGTCCCCACTGGCGGAGGAAGACGAGCCACGAGAAACCGCGCACCTGGTACGGGCGAAGAACCCCGACGAACCCGTTGGGCGAGGGAAGCTCCTGGAACGCGACGTGACCCTGCAGCCGGCCGATCAGGTCCGCTATCCATCCGCTTGCTTCGACGCCCGCGAGTTCGAAACCGCCGGGCGGGCGTTTCGCGCCCAGAGCCATCTGGATCGCATCACGCGCCGTCGCACGGTCCCCTCCCTTTCGCTTCCAGACTGCAATCGCCTGCTCGATCTCCGCGGCGTTCAACTCGACCCACTGCCCGCGCACCCGCAGGAGCGGCGCCTTGAGCGACGCCAGCGCCTCGAGCTCGCGCAGCGTCAGGGTCACATCGCCGAGCGCGACCTCCCAGTCGAAGTGAAGGACTTCGTCGAGTGAGATTCGCCCGACCTGCATCTTCGGCGCCCGGACGCGCCCCTTGATCGTGAGGCGGGCCTTCGTCCCCCTTCCGGTCCACCAGGACGGGAGCAGGACGCCGAAACCGGCGTCCTCGAGAATCGCGGCCCGGACGGTCAGGAACTCGTGGGCTCCCGCGGCATCGAGAACGTAGCCGGGAGGAACGCCGGCCGCATCCAGGCTCGCCGCGATGCGGGGATCGATCCCCGCCGCAGCCCCGAGCGCCGAGAGGATCGTCTCGTGCACGCGCACGCGGTCGCGCCCGAGGGCCGCCGCGATGCGACCTTGTACATTCCACGCATCCTGGATCGGGATCAGCAGGCTCGGATCATCGTGCGGCTGGATCAGGAAGCGGACCATCCACGAATCGGGCGTCGGAGGGGCGCCTTCGGAGGGCGGCGGCTCCCCCACAACGGCGGAGGCTTCATCCGCGTCCTCCGGCTCTTCCAGGCGTAGGCACAGACGGATCGGCGCCGCGGTGGACACGGCGATCGGGCGGCGCCACTCGCGGACATGAGCGGCGTGCTTCTGCAGATCTTCTTGATCCGCGACGATGGTCGCGTCCCCGCTTCTGAGCGCGTGCATCCATGCATCGTGGACCGAATCGAACGGCCGCAGGCGGAACGCCCTTGGGCTCTCGATCAGATCGGAGGCCGCCGAGCGGATGATGTGGTCGACGAACTCACCCGTCACTTCCTTCACGACACTCAACGCGGCGATCTGCGGGGGCGCCAACGGTCGCAAGGTCGTTCCGGCGCCGAGGGCGCGAGCGACGGCCGGCATCCGCCTTGCGATTCCCGCTAGACGATCGGCATCTTCGGGATCGAGGATTGGCTCCCACCGGGCCCGCCAGGCGCCGCCGGCGGCGGCAGCCATCCCGGGAAGGTACTTCTGGCGCGCGACGATCGCGCCGGCGAATCGCACGAGATCGGCCCACCAGATAAGGTCGGCGCCGAGGATAACGCCCGGCGCGAGCGTCCGCTGGCCGACGCACGAGCACAGAAGGACGATCGCATCGTCCGTCGCAAGCGGCGCCGACATGACGATCCACGGCGCGATCGCGGCTGGTGCTTTCGAGCCCGCCGCCTGCGCGTGCCGGCCGATCAGCGGACTCGAGGGGACCACGCGCCCCGCTGCGGTCGGAAGCCAGGCCAACGTCTCGCGGACGTCGCGCATCTCGATCACAACAGGGACCGGCGTTTCGAGCAGCGAGCGGACCAGCTCCGCCGCGCCTGCTCCGGTCCGGCTCGGCCGGGCGGGTTTCCGCGCGGCCGGCCGGTCATGGCGGGCGGGATGCGTACCCGGGACGTCCGCCGGGGTTTCTCCCCAGAGGCGAAGCGCCCCTTCCAGCCAGGCCGCGTGCAGAACGATCATTCCCGCACCTGGGGAGCCGCCTTTCTTTGCGGATGCAATGGGGAGTGCAGCCGGATCGCCGCACTCCCCCATCGTCTCGTAGTTCGAACCGCTGCGTCTAGCGCAACAGCAGCAGCGTCTTCTTCAGATGGAGAGAACCGACATCGGCATGGACGAAGTAGACTCCCGCCCCGAGCCGCGACCCTCCATCGGTGCAGCCGTCCCAGTGAAGCACCCGCGCGGATGCGCTGGCTGATTCGTTCACCAGGGTCCGGACGCACCGGCCTTGTACGTTATAGATCGAGACCGTCGCGTGACCGCCTTCTTCCGGAGCGCGGAGGACGATGGCCCCACCCATCGGATACGGATTCGCGTACCAGAGTCCCGGCCTGCCTCCCGCGACATCGTCGACGCCCGAGCTCCCGCCGACCGTGAACTGGCCGGTCAGGCAGTTGTTATTCTCGTTCGATTCGACGACGACGTTGGCAATGTCGGCGCACGCCTGGTCCGTGTGATTCCCCTGCGTCAGCAGGCCGAGGTTGAGCCAGTCGGTCCACACATCCGTCCCCATCGGGATGGCCGGCGTTGCGACGTCCCCCTTGACCACGTTGTCCAGCCAGAAACGCGTGGCGCTTGCACCGGCGTCGGCGTTCCCCTGGTTCTTGACGAGGGCGCGAATCTGGACCGGGGTCGCAATGGTCGGATGCGACGGCTGGATCGCGATCTGCTCGATGAACAGGTCCGGTCTCGGGACCGTCACCGGATCCACCCGCAACGTGTAGGTGCCGGACAGACCTCCCTCCGAGTTGTTGAACACGACGACCCCGTAGAGGTCGGTCGTCGGTGCCGTGTAGACAAATGGGGTCTCCGGAGCGAACTTCTCGAATACGGCGCCCGCCCGGCCGACCCAGTACGCCCCTGACCCGGGGTTCTCGAACAGCGCGGCCTTGATGCGCGCAGTCCCGGACTTCGTCAGCGTGAACTGGTAGGATGACCCGGCCGTCAGAGGGATGTCCCAGATGCGGATCAACCCGCAGTCCCCGCTGCCTCCACCGACGGAGCCGTTGACATCCGTCGAGAACGGGAAAGTGTCCCGTCCATCATCCCATTCGACCGTGTAGGTCCCGTAGGCCAATCCAGACGTGACCCGTGGGTAGAACGTACCGTTCGACATGTGGTTGAAGTCCCCGACGACGAAGTCCGTTCCGTTCGCGTACTGCGAGTTCGCGAGAGGTGTCGTGACCCCGTCGGGATCGGCGTACACGGCCATGTCCTTGTCGTCACCGGAGTCAGGATTGACGGCGGCCGCCGTCCAGTACCTCACGGTCTGCGAGAAGCTGAACATCTGCGGTGACGCCGACTGGCTCTGGCACGTCGCTGAGGTGAGGGCAATCGGCGCCAGCTGGAAGCGCAGGTCGTAGTTGCCTCCCGGCGATCCGGGGGACGCGTTGAAGACGACGACGCCGTAGTAGTCCGCCGCGGGCGCCGTGTAGGAGTACGGCGTCCCCGACTGCAGCTCGAACTCGGCGCCGCTCCGGCCAGCCCAGTAGGTCGCGCTGTTCGGATTCCGGAAGAGGGAGACCCGGATGTCCGCGTCACCGCCCGTGCTCAAGTAGACACGGTAGGTCGAGCCTGCATTCAAGTAGACGTCCCAGACCTTGACGAGCCCGCACCCTCCTCCGCCACCGCCGCCGACAGTGCCGACCACGTCCGGGCCGATGGGCAGGAAGTCCGGGCCGTCGTCCCAGTCCACGACGTAGCTCGCTGGCGTCGTTCCGTAGGTGGCCAACGCGTAGTAGGTCCCGGTTGGGTTGTGGTTGAAGTCCCCCACGACGTAGTCGGTTCCGCTGACCCCGCTCGAGTAGCCGAGGTAGTTCCCGATTCCGTCGGGGTTGTCGTAGACGAAGATGTCCTTGTCGTCACCGACGGCCGGGTTGATGCCCACGCACGACCAGTAGATGTTCGACTGCGAGAAGCTGTACATCTGCTGCACGACCGAACCGTTCTGACAAGTGCCGTCGGCCAGAGGAATCGGAGCGCTTCGGACCGTCAGCGTGTAGCTCCCCGACGGCGAACTCGGGGAACTGTTGAACACGACGACCCCGTACCAGTCCGAAGCCGGGGCCGTGTAGCTGATCGGGCTGTTGTTGCCCACCTCGAACTCGGCGCTGGCCCTACCCGCCCAGTAGGTCCCGGATGCCGGATTCCGGAACAGGCACACCCGGATGTCCGCCGACCCACTGGTCTGGAGGAGGAAGCGATCGACATCCCCCGCGTTCATGTACAGGTCCCAGACCTGGATCAGACCGCAGCTTCCGCTGCCGCCCCCAACCGCGCCGGAGACGGGCGTGCCTGGGGTGATCCAATCGGGTCCATCATCCCATTCGACGACGTAAGGAGCTGAGATATTCCCGTACTGAATCCTCGGGTAGTACGTCCCCAGCGCGTTGCTGTTGAAGTCCCCGACGATGAAGTCCGTCCCCTGCGTCCCCATGGAATACGCGAGCGGACTCCCGAGCCCGTCGGGATCGCTGTACATCACGATGTCCTTGTCATCGCTGCCGCTCGGGTTCACGGCAACGCCGGTCCAGTAAACGTTCTCCTGGTCGATGCTGAACATCTTGGGACTTGTCGAATAGCTCAGGCAGCCGCCGCTCGCCATCGCGACGGGCGCTTCCTGCACGCGCAGGTCGTACGTGCCCGACGGCGAGCCTGCGGAGTTGTTGAAGACCACGACCCCGTAGTAGTCGCTCGCCGGCGCCGTGAATGACTGCACGGAGCCCGCCGTCAACTCGAACGTACTCGAGTACCGGCCGGCCCAGTAGGCGCCGGTGGTCGGGTTCCGGAAGAACGACATGCGGATGTCCGCGGCGCCCGACGTCTGCGTGAGGGCGAAGCGGTACGTCGTGCCCGCCTGCAAGTAAACGTCCCACATGCGCACGAGTCCGCAGTTCCCGTTCGGTCCCCCGACGCTGCCGTAGATATCGCTTCCGAGGGTGATCGTGTCGGCCCCGTCGTCCCACTCGACCACGAAGGGCGTGTTCGCACCGCCGTAACTCACGTACGGCTGGTAGTAGCCGAGCGGGTTGCTGTTGAAGTCTCCGACCACGAAGTCGGTCCCCTGGGTCCCGGTCGAGGAAGCCAGCAGGGTCGATCCGTCGTCGGTATAGACACGCATGTCCTTGTCGTCCCCGGGAGCGGGGTTCACCGCCACCGCGGTCCACCAGACGTGTTGCTGGTTGATCCGGAAGCTCTGCGGGCACTGGTAGTAGGTATCGCATACTCCGTCCGCAATCGGGAGCTTCGCCGCCGGGCAGGTGAAGCCGTGGTTCGTCGCGGCGAGGCAGTACGAATCGAACTGCGGCGTCCCGTTCGTCAGGTCGCCGTCATCGTCGTTCGCGATGAAGGTTGCCAGCACCTGGTCGGGCTGGTTCAAGGGGTGTTGCAGCACGCGTCCGTAGTGCCAGTCCCAGGCCGCGGAGTACTTACCCCAGCTGCCGTACCGGGCGATCTGGTCCTGCTCGGCGTCCCAGTGGAAGCCTGCGATGACCCGGCCCGCATCGTGGATCTCCTGGCCGATCACATCACCCGGATACCGCAGCGTGTTGTGGCAGTCTCGGATCCCGCCCGAGCAGTTGTAGAATCCACGGCCGACGACCGACTCGTCCGTCATCAGGAAGCCCAGGACGTCTCCGTTCCCCTCGCCCAGACCCTGGTCGCCCTGCTGGCCGAGGATCGCGTTCTGCACGCCGTGGCCGTATTCGTGCGCGATGACGCCGAGCATCTGACCGGTGTTCGCGCAGCCGTTGCCGGCCTTGTAGAAGTGGATGCCCTCGCCGTTCCAGTACGCATTGCAGGTGTTGTTGATGTTCACATACGCCGTGATCCGCGCGTTCGTGAAACCCCAGCCTGCAGCGAACGTCTCGAAGAAGTCATGAACGTTGTTGACTTCCTGATAGGCGTCCCTCTCGTCCGCGCGCGAGTTCGCGTCGTTGAAGTTGATCTGATACGGCGCCCCGGCTGGGATGTACAGCTGGATCCCCGCGTTGGCCCCGTTCGCGTTCTGCACGTCGACGTAGGGGCTGTAGAGCCGCGTGAAGAGGAGCCCGTAGCCCCCTCCCCCGTAGGGGATGTCCCAGTTGCCGTAATCGTCCGCATACACGGAGCCCACGCCGCTGACGCTGACGTACAGGTAGGACAACCCCTCCTGGCGCTGCCCGTCGCAATAGCTCGTGCGTTCGATCTGGCCGACCGCGGTCCCGTAGAAATCGAGGAAGGATGTCTCGTTCGTGCGCTTCAAGATCGTTCCGGCGTGGGCATCGACGCTCGTCGCCCAGATCCCGACCGGCTCCTGGGTGTGCACGCGGACCAACCAGACGAGGTGATACTCGACCTGCGTCTCGCTCTGCGGGACGGGAAGGATCAGGAGCTTCGCGTCCGACTCGACCGAATCGGTCTTGGGATCGTACGGAAGCGAACCGCGCGCGATCTCCTTCGCCCGATCGGCGGAGATCGACGGGCTCGTGTCGACGTTGATGTTCGGGTAGTACGTCGAGCCGAGCGCGAACAGGCGCCCCCGATCGGTGAAGGTCATGTGGACCTCGCCGCCGACGACGTCGATGTCCCGATATGTCTGCTGGAAGTGAGCCGCCCACTTGCCCGGGCGGGGATAACCGTCCGCGGGGTTCGGGACCGGCGGCGAGCTCGTCGCTTCCGTGAAGCGCAGCCCGTCCAGATCCGCCTTGAAGACGGTCGGATTCGCCCGGATGATCTGTTCCGCGGCAACCCGAACCTCATTCGACGACGTCAGGGAACCAGCCACTTCAACGCCGCTTCCGATCATCTGGCTCGGCGTGCGCGACTGCGGATTCCATGAATAGACGCTCCACACCCCGCCGTAGGTGCGGGAGAGGTCCGCCCCGGCCTGGGTGCGGTCCGCCTCGGTCGCGGCGGAATGGTAGTTGAACAGATCGAACTCCCGAAGCGGAAGTTCGTACGCGGACTGGCCGCCCTGCGGGGGCACGAACGCAATCGCCGGTGCCGCGGCGAAGAAGATCAACGCCGTGAGGGCCGAGATCCAGAGCACCCGACGCGCGACGTTCATCGGTCGGTCCTCGGCGCCGGCTGGGGCGCGGTCGGATCGTCGATCGCTTTCATCTTCGCGATCTCTTCCGGACTCGGGGCGGTCGCATCGGGGCTCCCAACGGTTACGATGTCGGGGCCCTTCTCGGACGCGCCCGTCGCGCTCTCCTGGGCGCGTTCCTTCGCGAGCTTCGTCTTCTCCTGCGCGGTGAGCTCCTGATTCCCGGTCTTCGGAAGCACCATCTCGGGAACCTTCCTCATGACGGGGCCCGGAAGGCTCCGGAGGTAAGCCTCGAGTTCGGCCAGCTTCGCCAGCTCGCCCTGTGTCAACACGGGAGCACCCGCGTCTTGATGAATGACCTGCGCCTCGGGCATCTTCGCTTCCGACAGGGCGGGCGCGGCGGCGTCCTGCGCCGCTTTCTTCGCCAGCTCGGCCGGCGTCGGTCCCGTATAGGGACCCGTGCCAACCGTGATCGCGTCGGGACCCTTCGTCGGCGGCGAGTCTTGCGCGTGCGCCCATGACGCGAACATCACCCCCGCCACGACAAGCGTCGTGGTGAGGATCATCCACAGGATCGGGGTACGGCTTCGATGTTCTCTCATCTGGAGACCTCCGACGCGACCGGATCAGCTCCGGATCGCGCATTTCCAAACTGTCGTAAAGCGATGAAGATCCAAGAAGGAACGGACGAATCGTGCGCGACTCCGTCGGCAACTGCTGGGCGTGCAAGCCCACATCGGAGTCAGTTGCGAAGGGAAGTCAGTTCTCGATGGCTGAGCCTCGATATCCCCCTCCGTAAAGCCTTCGGATGCTATGACTTTCAGCGCCCGATGTCAAGAACGGAGGTTGGCTTGCGGCTGCTTTTTCACCCACACCGAGAGGGGCTAGGGCTATGGGATACGGATCAAGCGTTCCGTGCGGGTCCGACCCTGCCGGACCAGGCGAACGATGTACACGCCCCGGGGGAGTGGGCGGCCGTTCCGATCCCGGCCATTCCAAAGGCAAAGATGCCAGCCTGCCGGTCGGTCCCCACCAGCGAGCGTGACAACCTCGCGGCCCGAAACATCGTACAGGGACAATCGAACCGCCCCTCCGAGCGGGAGGCCATAGCGGAATTTCGTGGGGCCGGCGCTCGGATTCGGCGCGGGGGCGATGAGCGTCACGACCTGCGGGGGCGCCTCCCCTTCCGGCACCGTCACCCCCGACCGGCCCGTCGTCCGGAACGTGAAGCAGTCGGAGTACGGTCCCCACTGGGCGCAGTCGAACCGCGCTCTCACGCGCCAGCTGTAGACGGTGTCCTCGAGCAGATCGGAATACTCGAACGACGATGACTCTACTTCGGATTCGGGACCATCCCCGCACGCCGTGCTGATCTGGACCCGGTAGCCGGTGACTCCTGCGCCCACATCCTCCCAATCGAGGATCCCCGCCGTCGGCTGATCCTGCGCACCGTTCGAAGGGCTCAGCAGGATCGGCGGCGACGCTGGAATCTGCGGCTCGGTCGTGAATGTGAAACATGCGGAGAACGGCCCGCACTCGCCGCACGCGAACTTCGGCGCGACGCGCCATTGAACCGCGGTCCCGAAATCGAGGGGCCCGTACTCGTACGGGGGCGGAGCGACGTCCGCATCCACGATCAGGTCCGATCCGCAGCCTGCCCCCAGCTGGAGCCGGTATCCCACGGCGCCGGGCGTCGGATCCCAGACAAGCGGACCCATCACGGGGTTGCACGTCGATCCGTCGGCCGGCGCCTTCAGGACCGGCGGGACGTTGACCGCACCGAAGTACGGGATTCGGTTGGCCGCCGTCACGGTCAGGGTCAGTGTGCGCACCTGCGGCGGCACGTTCATCTGGATCACGGCGGCTCCCGCGCTGTCCGCGTATGCGGAACCGTAGAGAACCCCGTCGCCGTAAAGCGAGCAGAGCGCCTGCGGGACCCCCGGTACGTCCACAAGGTACTCCGTCTGCGTCGAACAGATGAAACCCGCATGCGTGACGGTCATCGCCTCCGGCGTGTCCGTGCGGAGCATCAGGGAGGGGTCGCCGAACAGGATCCATGTCAGGAACGTGTCGACGCCGTCCGTGCCGTACTCGTCCATCATCCGACACGAGCCGTTGTAGCAAAGCCCTCCTACGGACTTCATCCTGCCGCCGACCAGGAGATCGACCGCCTCGTCCTGCGCCGCCATCGGCGGCGACCAGAGCTGATCGATCGACGACATGTAGGTCGCAATGGCACCGGTCACGCTCCCGCCCTGTGTGGACCGCATCCAGGCCTCGGCGAAGCAAGTTCCGTTCTCGAACTGCCCGTTGAAGCAGGCGACGCTGAAGATGAACGGCAGCATCCAGTCGTTCGTGAGGGCCGCAACCTCATCGCTCGAGAAGAGGCCCGTGTCCCAACCGTTCACCCAGCCGTGTCCGCAGTAGTTGACGAGGCTCCTTCCGAAGTTCAGCGCGTCCATCACCATCTCGGTCGTCGCGCCGGGATCGTAGATCTGATCGACGGACCGGAAGGTGAAGCCGAGCAGCTTCTGCCGGATCGTCTCCATGTGCTGATCGTCATGCTCGCCTTTGTCACCGGGACCCTGATCCGATGCGATCCCGGCCCCCGCGCCGTACCAATCGGCGCCGGGCCGCGGCGCTTTCTCATAGCCCACGCTTCGCGCAACTTGCGTCGCGACCTGATCGATCGTCTCCGCCGAGAAGCGCCCGACGAACAGGTCCGGGTAGCTGTCGTCGCCGGCGACCAGTGAATAGGTCGCGTCCGAGGCACCTCCCGCGGCATGCGGAACCGCGATCTGGGCGTTGTCGCCGACAAGCAGAACGAACGCGAGTCCCTCACTTTCGTACAGGCTTCGGATGTATGCCTTGATCAACGTGGCGCTGATCCCGATCGTCGTGACGTCGACCAGTTGCGTCGGGATCCCCTCCTGGTTCTTCCATTCCACGAACGGGACCATCGCGTCGTGGAACGGATCGTCGGTGATGACGACCATCGAGCCGCGCTCGAGAACCGGGACGTAGTCGGTGGACCGCCAGTTGATGAAGTGCCGCTCATAGATCGTCGAGAACTCGGACACGATACGGCTCGGGGGGCCGGCGCGGTCGATCACGTTCACGCGATCGGGACCATCGGGCACGATCTCGATGCGAAGGTGGCGGGCCACGCGGAGGCGGCCGTCGGCCCGAGCCTGGAAGGGAATGATCTCCACGGCGACGCCGCGGTAGTCGCGCAGAATGTACGGCCGGCTCAGACGAACCGTCTCCGGCGGGTAGAAATCGTTGCCGGCGTACATCGGGCCGAATGAAAACGGAACGCTCGCGGGATCGGTGCTGCGCTTCAGGTTTCCCTTGGATGGGACGATCGTGAGACCGTCGATCTCCCGGAACTCCGCATCGATCAAGCGGGCCCGCATCCGATCCCGATCCGGAATGATCACGCTGCGGCAGATGTGGGGCACCTCGGGCGCCCCGGCGCTCAGGATCCGACTCTCCCCCGGAAGAGAGATCGCGAAGTAGTTCCGCCCGTCGATCGGCACCGGCCGCGCATCGAATCCAGGGATCGAGTAATCGATCACGATTCGATCCGGGGAGGACTCCAGGATCTCTACGGCAGGCCGGCTCCCCTCGGGCCCCCCGAGTGAGATCCACGCGGCGTGGGCGGTCGCAATCTGTAGGACTGCGAGTAGGAAGACCAATCCGAGAGGCCTGTATCTCATTGCCCACCTTTGGAGACCGCCTTCCCGGCCGGTCCCCAGTAGTCCGAATGGGTGGTGCGTCGTTGTGCGTGCGACCGCACGACTTGCTTTTCCGATCAACCGGCGCCTCAGCAATCTCATTTGCTGCGAGTACCAGCCAGCAGTATCAGCGCCGGGCCATCTATATTCGCTGACGATGATACGCCGGATCAAGCTAGCGTCAAGACGGCTGTGTGCGGCGCAAAGGAGGCGGCATGCCGATCTCGAACGATGCGTTCGGCCAGGCCCTGTACGACTACTTGAAAGGGAGCGCCGATCGCGAGGTCATCGAGCGCGATGACGGCTACGTCGACACGAGCGACGGGCCTCAAATCTACTTCCGGCCGTACCGGAGTTGGCCGCGACACGAGAGGGAAGCGTTGCGCCATGCGCGCGGACGAGTCCTCGACGTCGGGTGCGGGGCGGGCCGGCACGTGTTGCATCTCCAGCAAAAGGGGTTTCCGGTCGTCGCGATCGACGTCTCTCCTCTTGCCGTTCGCGTGTGCAGACTGAGAGGAGTGGCCGATGCCCGGGTGATGAACGTCACGGGCGTCTCCGCGGCGCGCGGATCATTGCCGAGACCCTGGATCCGTACACGACGAAGAGGCAGGTGCACCTGGACTACCACAAGCGGAACCGGGCGCGCGGCCGGATGCCGGGACAGGTCCGCATCCGCGTGCGATACATGAAGTACAAGACCCCCTGGTTCGATTACCTGTTCGTCTCGAGGGACGAGCTGCGGGCGATCGTGCACGGGATAGGCTGGCGCGTCGCGCGTCTCATCGACTCGGATGGGCCGGTCTACGTGGCGGTTCTGGAGAAAGACAGCTATACCGGCCGCTCGGCGCGCGGTTCCCATCGGGTTTGACCCATCGCAAATGGCCGTCGCGCGCAAGATCTGAGGGCGCGCTCCCCTACCGGAACGTCGCCTTGATCGAACCCCACGTGGCTGTTCGGACGCGAATCGCCACCGGGCAGACATTCGGATCGCAGGTCGTTCCCGCGCCCCCCGGGTTCCCGCCGGCCGTCATGCACGCGGAGTCGAACTCCATCGTGCAGTGGCCGTCCGAGAAACAACATGACTGCTGCTGAGGCTGGGGACAGGGGTTCGGGCTACAGGTCGTCGACGCCCCCTGCGGGGTTCCGCCCTGTATGCTGCACTGTAGCGGCACGAGCGACAGGCAGTGACCATCCGTGAAACAACATGCCTCGGCCGGCGGCTGCGGGCATGGATTGTCCGGCTGACAAGTGGACCCTTCTCCGTGCGGGGTTCCACCGAACTGCGTGCACCGGTCCGGCACGATCAACCCGCACGTCCCGTCCGAGAAACAGCACGCCTGTCCGGCCGGACAGGAAGTGGTCGCGCAGTCCGTTCCCGGACCCTGCGCCGTTCCACCAAACATCGTGCAGGTCTGGGCCGACACCATCATGCAGGATCCATCGGACAAGCAGCAGGCTTCATCCACGCCGCAAGGGTTCGGCGTGCAGACCGTCCCCGCCCCCTGCGGGATTCCCCCGCCGAGCACGCAGGTGAGGGCGGGCTCGATCGTGCACTCGCCCCCCTGCGCGCAGCACGCCTGGCCGGACTCCGGGCACACGACCGTGTCACAGTTCGTCCCGGCGCCTTGCGGGGTTCCCCCTGCCGCCGTGCAGGAGTCCGCCAAGACCATCTGGCAGAATCCGTCCGCGAGACAGCACGCCTCGATCGTGGGCGTGTGGATCTCGATCTGCTCGCTTGCGTCCCAAGGCCGATGGGCCAGCGTGGAGCAACGTGTCCAATCCTGGTCGCCGAAGTACGAGCATCGAACCATGCCGGGGCAGCCCAGGGAATCCGCGGCCTGCTGCCGTCCCCACTGGGGGGGAGAATCGTGAGACGCGGCCTGGATGCTCATCCAGTAGACCTGCCCGCCGGTCGCGTCGAAGAGAACATACGCGTCGTACCTGTGGATCGCAAAACCGAGCCGGTCCGTCCCGGCTGGAGTGATCACCGGGTCGATGCCGTAATACGCATGGACCAGCGTCCCCGGTTTGCACGAATCGTCGTCGTAGAACAACACGCTGAAGCTCGTCGGCTCGGGGCCGCCCGCGGCGCGGTAGGGTCCGCCCCACCAGCTCACCTTCGTGACCGTGACGTCCGTTGGGTACATGAAATCGCTGGCGACCTCGGAGTCGAGCGAGAGCGCGGGGATGCTTTCCGCGGAGATCTTCGAGCCTGAATCATCGGGCGGCTGGCTCCAGACTACCTCCATCGCTCCGCGATGCTCCACGGACAAAGCCGCCGTCGCCGAGCAGAAGAAAGCGCTCAAGACCATCCAGATAACGGCCCATCGACGGATCACGGGCCCTCTCCCCATGTCGGAACGCCGAGATCTCATCGGGGAACCTCCTCCCATGTGTTTGCCTGCCCAGCAGACTAGGTGCCCCCTCCCTCCCTGTCAAACCCGAGCAGTGAACCCGAACGGAGAATGCGGCCGGCCGGTCGAGACGCTACGCTGTGCCTGATCAAGAACGGGTTTCCGCTCGCATGGAAGGGGAATGAAGAATATGGGCCGGTTGACCACAGGAAAGCTCGAGCAGGCGCGTGCGCTCATCACCGCTGCTGGCGTCGACGTCTGGATGACGTTCGTTCGCGAAACCGCCGAAGGGGCCGATCCGGTCCTCCCGCTCATCATCGAAGGCGGGTTGACGTGGCAGAGCGCGCTCTTTGTCGCCCGCGACGGGCGGCGTGTGGCGGTCGTCGGCAACTACGACGCCGATCCGCTTCGCGCCTCGGGGGATTGGGATGAGGTGATCCCGTATGTGGAAGGGATTCGCCAGCCCCTTCGAGAAGTCCTTGAACGTCTGATACCTGCCTCGGCACGGCCGCCGCGGATCGCACTCAACTGGTCGCTCGACGACGCGAAGGCGGACGGGTTGAGCTACGGGATGGCGCTCTTCCTGGAAAACACGCTCAAGGGCACCCGCTTCGAGGGGTCCCTGGTCAGCGCCGAAGGGATCGTCGGAGGTCTCCGCTCGCGCAAGATCCCCGAGGAGCTGAGGCGGATTCGCGCCGCCGTTCGCGTGACCGAGGAGATCCTGCGCGAGGTCCCTCGGTTCGCAGCCGCGGGACGCTCGGAGCGCGAGGTTTACGATTGGATCCAGCAGCGCATGACGGAGCGCAACCTCGGGTTCTCCTGGGACCGCAGAAACGATCCAATCGTCAACACGGGGCCCGATTCGATGATCGGTCACGGGATTCCGTCCGACACGATCCGAATCGCTCCCGGCCACTTCTTCCACTTGGACTTCGGCGTGCTGTACGACGAGTACGCGTCCGACCTCCAGAGGACATGGTTCGTGAGGCGGCCGGGCGAGACCGATCTGCCGGAGGATGTGTCGCGCGCGTTCCGGGCGGTGCACGGCGCGATCTCGGAAGGGGCGGCCCTGCTGCGACCGGGCATCGAAGGATGGAGTGTTGACGAGGCGGCGAGGCGCTTCCTCACATCCGCCGGCTACCCCGAATACCAGCACGCGCTCGGCCACCAGGTCGGTCGCATGGCGCATGACGGCGGCGCGATTCTGGGGCCCCGCTGGGAGCGCTACGGCAAGACCCCGATGATCCCCATCGAGCGGGATCAGGTGTTCACGCTCGAGTTGGGGGTCATCGTCGACGGCCGCGGCTATGTCGGCCTCGAGGAGATGGTCGTGATCACGGAGACAGGCTGCGAGTGGTTGAGCGAGAGGCAGAACGAGGTGCTGATTCTCGAATCGGCGTAGACGATTCCGATGGGGAAAGCGATCCTCAGCGGGGCGTGGAGTCCGCCAGCCCTCCGTCCACGGGAATCGTCGCGCCGGTCGTCGGCGTCTGGCGCGTCGCGAAGAAGAGAACCGCCCGCGCCACGTGGCGCGCGGTCACCCGCGCTTTGAGCAGGTTCCGCTGGCGGTAGTACTCCTCGAGTCCCGCTTCGTCGAGACCACGGGCCCGCATCCGGGCCGGTCCGACCTCGGCCCAGAGCCCGGACTTCCGCGCCCCCTCGGAAAAGACCGCGTCGGGAGAGACCATGTTCACGCGCACGTCGAGAGCGGCGAGCTCGAGGCTGGCGATCCGGGCGAGCTGATGGGCCGCAGCCTTCGTCGCGCTGTAGGCGCCGAAACCGGCGCCCGGCGCGAAGACGTTCTTCGTCGAGACCAGGACGATGTCCCCTCCGGTCCCCTGCCGCTCGAAATGGCGCGCGCTCTGACGCAACACGAGAAGGGTTCCCTCCTCGTTGACGCGCTCGACACGGCGGAAATGATCGAGATCCATGTCCGTGAGCGAGGAGACGTGCGCCATCCCCGCGTTTGCGATGACCAGATCGATCCCGCCCCAATCGCGGACGATCTCCTCGAACCCCCGGGCGACCGAACCCGCATCGGTCACGTCGACCGCGACGCCCATGACGCGCGCATCGCATGACGCGCGGAGTTCCGCAACGGCTTCATCGAGGCGCTCGCCCGCCAGGTCCGTTACGGCGACATGGCACCCATTCTCGAGGAGCTCCCGGCAGATCCCGAAACCGATCGTCCCGGCCGCGCCGGTCACGAGCGCGACGTGCCCGGCGAGCGCCGGCGGCGGCGCGACGCCCAGCTTCGCATGCTGCAAGCCGCGGTACTCCATCGCGTGCAGATGATCCTCCTGCAGGCCCTCGTAGGTCCCGCCCATTGCCGCGACGCGCGACTTGACCGCAATCGTGTGCGCCGTCAAGTCCCGCGCGATGTCCGCGGCATGCGCATCGCCTCCCGCACAGATCGCTCCCAGCCCCGGGACGAGAACCACCCGCGGCAGCGGATCGAAGGGGGAAAGCCCCTTCTCCATGCGTGGCGCGTGCCGCGCGAGGTACGCATCGTACTCCGCGACGTATCCCGCGACCGCCCGCGCGAGGGAATCGCGCAACGCGGCCCCGTCGTTCCAAGGCGGAGGATCGATCCAGAGGGGCCGGGGCTTCGTGCGGATCAGATGGTCGGTCGTCAGGGGCGCCGTGAGCGCAAGGTCGCGACCTCGATCGGAGTCCACGAAATCGAGGACCTCGGGCGTGATCAGCGGCCGGAGGATGACCCTCCGGTATGGCCGGTCGGGGCATCCGGTCCGAGCGGCGAGGAGGCCGCGAAGGATCGGGGCCGCGGCTGCGAATCGCTCGCTTGCTCCCTCGATCGACGTCTTCGAGTGCGCAATTGCCGTTGCCCCGTGGCGGCCCGTCCGTGCGCGCGCGTACTCCTCCGCCTTCGTGACGAGCGTGATCGTCGCCTCGTACGACTCTCGCGCGCTTTCCCCCCACGTGATCAGTCCATGGTGCATGAGGACCATTCCTGGGGCGTCCGGCCGCGCCCGGAACGCATCGGCCACCGCTCTTGCGAGGTCGAACCCGGGCCGCACGTACTCGATCACGATCACGCCGTCGCCGAGCGCCTCGCGTACGAGTCGCGCCCCGTCCCTCTGATTCGTCAATGCGAGAATCGCGTCCGCGTGCGTGTGGTCCACGAATCTCTTCGGAAGGAACGCGTGCACGAGCGCCTCGAGCGACGGCGTCGCAGAATCGTGTCGGAGCATGTGCGTTCGAAGCTCGTTCACCATCTCGGAATCGCTCATCCTTGGGACGTCGATCAACCTCTGTAGATGCCGGAGGTCGATGCCCGGCTGATCTTCCGGCGCGATCGTCGCCAGATCGCATCCCGACGCCTTCACATGGATGACCGGAACCTGCTCACCGAGGATGTTCGCCGTCGTGGTCTTGACCGAGGTGTTGCCGCCCCCGTGCAGGACGAGGTCCGCCTCCATCCCGATCAGCCGGGCGGTGTAAGTGCGCTTTGCGAGATCGTCTCCCCACTCGGCGCCGTATCGCGCGACGAACTCGGCCTCCCCGGCAGCGGACCAGCGTTGGATCATGCGCCCGGCCTCTTCCCCTTCCGGTCCCGGACCGAACCTGCCTTCAGTTCCTTGAAGAAGTCGAGCGCGGCCTTAGGCCGGACATCTTCATGAACGACTTTCGCGACCGCCTGGATCATCGCGGCCGGGGCTCCTGACTGGAAGATGTTGCGGCCCATGTCCACGCCCGCGGCGCCCCCGCGGATCGCCTGGTGCGCCATCTCGAGCGCATCCAGCTCGGGAAGCTTCTTTCCGCCGGCCATGATGATCGGCACGGGGCACGAGGCCGTGACGGTCTCGAAGCCATCCGCGACGTAGTAGGTCTTCACGAGATGCGCCCCCAGCTCCGCGCAGATCCGGCAGGCGAGGCGGAAATACCGCGCGTCCCGAGCCATGTCCTTCCCGACTGCTGTTACCGCCAGGATCGGCACCCCGTGGCTGTTCCCCATGTCGACGAGCTGCGTCATGTTCCGGATGGACTGACTCTCGAACTCGCCGCCGATGAAGACCTGCACGGCAAGCGCGGCGGCGTTCAGACGTACGGCATCTTCGATGTCGACGGCGATTTGCTCGTTGGACAGCTCCTTCAGGATGCTCGGCCCCCCACTCGCGCGCAGCACGATCCCGCGTCCGTACGACGACGGGATCGATGTCCGCAGGATCCCGCGGGTGAGCATCAATGCATCGGTGTACGGGAGGAGTGGCACGATGTCGACGTCGACGCGCTCGAGTCCCGTGGTCGGACCCTGGAAGTAGCCGTGATCGATCGCGAGCATGACAGTCCGCCCGCTCGACGGGCGGAAGACGCGCGCAAGCCGGTTCTGCATCCCCCAATCCAGCGAGCCGGAGCCCTTGAGGAAGAAGGGCTCGCTTCGGGGCGGGACGTCGAGGTGGTAGTTCTTCGTTTCTTTCGAATCGTCGATTTCTGGCACGGCGGACCTCCTTCGGGAACACCGGGTCCCACGCTCGATGATGCAGGAGCAGGCCAAATCATAGCAGGCCCGTGGGGCGGGCGGGAGATGGAGTCGGCCGGGCTTTGGAGTCCGCCGGGGTAGGGCGCCGGTCGGGGCAATCGCCCTTGACCATCACTTCCGAAGACGCCATTGTCTACATCGATCAATGCACAACCCAGGACTCTAGAGAGAGGAGAGCCTTGAACCGGACCCGGATCCTCATCCTTGCGATCCTCCTCACGCTGTCGGCCGCATCCATCTCGTGGGGTTTGGACTATGTCATCGACGCCGAGCATTCGAGCGTGCTCCTGAACATCAAGCACCTCGGCATCTCGACGGTGACCGGCCGCTTCGAGAAGTTCACAGGCTCCTTCGGCTTCGATCCGGATGACGTTCGGGCGGCGATCGCATCCACCACCATCGATGCCGCCAGCATCAACACGAACGTGCCATTCCGCGACAAGCACCTCCGTTCATCGGATTTCCTGGACGTCGAGAAGTACCCGGAGATCACTTTCATCGGGAGGAAGGTCACGGACGTCGACCAGAAGAATCACCGGTTCAAGCTCTTCGGCGACCTGACGATCCACGGCGTGACCAAGCCCGTGACCCTGGATGTCCAACTCGGCGGCTCGACCCGGGACCCGGACGGCAAGCAGCGGATCGGTTTCACCGCGACGACCCAGATCAACCGGCGGGACTATGGGCTGGTGTGGAATCGGATCATCGAGGGGGGCGGACTTCTCGTCGGCAAGGAGGTCCCGGTCGTCGGCGAGCAGGTCTGGATCACCCTGGATGTCGAGGGGGTCGCGCCAACGCCGACCGGGAACTAACGATCCGCAAGATCCTCCGGAATGGACTATTCTCTGGGGCGTCCCCCCTGTGCAAGCGGGGGCCCGGAGAGTATCCGCAGAAACGGAGGATGGACGCGTGATGACGCTCGGTGTGCTGCTGATAGCGGCCGCGGTTTCGGCCTCGACCCCGGACTCGATCCCCCGGCCGATCACCCTTGAGGAGGCAGTCTCGCTTGCGCAGGCTAACGCCCCGCAGGTGATCCAGGCGCAGGGCCAATCGCGGACGAGCGCCGCCGCGGTGCGATCCGCCTATTCCGCCTTCATCCCGAGCTTGAGCCTCTCGATGGACGGGACCCGGGAGATGCCGGGCTCGCAGGCTCCGTGGTCATTCAGCACGGGGTTCTCGGCGAACGTCGCGCTCTTCGAGGGCGGGAAGCGCCTCTTTGACCTGCGCCAGGCGCAGGCCAAAGCAACCGCCGCCGGGGTGAACGAGACGATCCAGCAGTATGCCGCGAGCTTCAACGTGAAGCAGCAGTACTTCAACGTCCTCGCCGCCCGCGAGTCCGAAGGGGCGGCGAAAGCGCAGATCGATCAGGCGCAACATCAGTTCAAGTTGTCGGCCGCCCAGCTCCGGGCGGGGATCGTGACGCGCTCGGATTCCCTGCGATCCGAGATCCAGGTCCGAAACGCCCAGCTCGCCCTGATGGAAGCGCGCACATCGATCGATGTGTCAAACGCCTCGTTGACCCGCGCCGTCGGGACCCCCTATCCGGTCACGGCGGCTGAGCGCGACAGCACCGGGGACTCGGGTATCAAGCTGACGGAGCAGGAGCTGCGGGCGCTTGCGGAGAACGGTCCCGCGGTCCAGCAGGGGCAGCTGGCGTTGGACGCCGCCCGCTCGGCCCGGCAGAGCGCATGGACTTCGTACCTGCCCTCCTTGACGGCGGGCTACTCGCGCGGGGGCAATGATACCCGGCGCACCTTCGACCCGCTCGGCGGCGGGTACACGTACTCGGGATCGCTGCGACTTGCCCTTTCGCTGCCATTGTTCAACCAGTACCAGCGCGAGCAGCAGGTCACGCAGGCGCGCGTCGCCGAGCAGAACGCCGCGGCGGCGCTGCGCGACGAGCTGCTCGCGGCGCGCGAGGGGCTTGCGCAGGCGCTCGGCGCCTACCGATCCGCGTCGGAGCGGGTCGCGACGCAGATCGCGACGGTTGCCGCGGCCGAGGAAGATCTGCGGTTGCAGCAACAGCGCTACAACCTCGGCGGCTCGACCCTTCTGGACGTGCTGACGTCGCAGACGCAGCTCGATCAGGCGCGCAGTGCCCTGATCCGCGCCCGCTACGACAGGCGGGTCGCGAAGGCGCAGCTCGAAGCGCTCGTCGGCAGAGATCTGTAATCGATCGCGGCTGGATTTCAGTGAGCGGGGTGCCGACCGGACTGCCGGCCGCCCTTCGGGGCCTTTCGCCCCCCTCCCGCGATCGATGCAAAGGCGAGCAATGCCTCCTCCCGGGCCCGGGCGTGATCGACGATCGGCTTCGGGTAGTCCCGGCCCAGACGCACGTCGGCTTGCGTGAGCGCATCGGCCGGGGCCTCGAACGGACGGTGGACCCAACGGTCCGGCAGGCGCGAGAGCTCCGGGATCCACCGCCGGACGTAGGAGCCCTGGGGGTCGTACCGCATCCCCTGCAGGACGGGATTGAAGATGCGGAAGTAGGGTGCCGCGTCGGCGCCGCATCCGGCGGTCCACTGCCACCCGAACGTATTGTTTGCGAGATCCGCATCAAGCAGCGTCTCCCAGAACCAGAGCGCCCCCGCATGCCACGGGACTCGGAGGTCTTTCGTGAGGAAGGAGGCGGTGATCATCCGCACGCGATTGTGCATCCAGCCGATCCCGAGGAGCTCGCGCATCCCCGCATCCACGATTGGATAGCCCGTCTCGCCGCGTTTCCATGCCTCCAATCCGGCGCGACCGCGCGACCACGGAAAGGCTGCGAACTCGGGCCGCAGCGGCCGATCCGTGGTGCGGGGATGATGATGGAGGACATGGACCGCAAACTCGCGCCAGGCGAGCTGTCGTAGATAGGCCTCCGCGGCCCGCATCTCCCCCGGCGCCGAAGATCCGGCGGCGCGCGTTTGAACGGCGTCGGCGATCTGCCGCGGGCCGATCTCGCCGAAGTGGAGATGCTGGGAGAGTCGGGAGGTCCCGTCGATCCCGGGTCGATCACGGTCGTTCGGGTACCCGGTGAGGGACGCTTTCACAAATGCGCGCAGACGTTCGAGCGCCCCGCGCTCCCCCGGCTTCCATCCTCCGTCCCGGATCAGCCGTCCCCGCGCGCGGGCGTCGACATTGATTCGCACGTCGCGAGCCGGCCAGCGCGCCGGTGCAAGGATCATGCGGGGCGCGGGCCGCGGTGATCCGCCGATTGCGATCCGCTGCCAGGCGCGATGGAACGGCGTGAAGACCCGGTACGGCCCGCCCGCCTCCGTCGCGATGCGGTCGGGCTCGACAAGAAGGGACGCGTTCGCGCTTACGACCTCGATCCCCCGCGTGATGAGCATTCGCTCGATGACCTGCTCGCTGACAGAAGCGGCCGGTTCGTAGCGCCGATCGAAGAACACCGCGCGTGCGTCGCACTCGCGCGTGAGCGCGAGGAGCGCTTCACCGGCAAGGCCCCGACGGAGGATCAGGCGCGACCCGCGTTCCCTTAGGTCGTGATCGAGGCTTGTGAGCGACTCGGTGAGCCAGGTGCTCGAAGCGGGACCGGGCCGCCACTCCCCTTCCTCGCCCGAATCGAGGATGAAGACAGGGATGACGGGGCCTCCGCGGGCCATGGCCGCCTCGAGCACGGGATTGTCGGCGAGGCGCAGAGCCTGCCGGAACCAGAGAAGGGAGGGCCGTGCGTCCACGCGAAGGTCCTCTAGAGGCCGACGGCTACGTTGCGAGCCCAGACGTCGAGGGCGGCGAGGTCGCGAACCACCTCCACACCCCACTGCTCCCTTGCTCCCTCGCCGCCGACGAGAAGTCGAACCTCCGGAGACAGCGCCCGCCGGAGTCGGCGGACCTGCGTCCGCGTCGAGGCTCCGCCCGTCTGGATCGAAACGCTCAATCCCACGGCCGCCGCGCGCTGCTCATGCGCGACGGCCGCGATTTCCCGCACCGGGAGGTCGGTTCCCAGGTTGATGAGACGAAGCCCGGCCGCGGCCAGGACGAGGGCTGCCATCTGGATGCCGATCCCATGTCCCTCGCCGGGCAGCGTTGCGAGCACAACGAGCGGCCCGCGCGCGCGTTCCTCGTACGGGATCCGAAGCGACCGCAGGAGATCGGAAACCCGCTCGGTCAGGAAGTGCTCGTGCCGGATGTCGAGGGTTCGGTCGGCCCACGCTTGCCCTATGGTACAAATCAACGGTGCGACCCGCAGGTTCAGATAGGAGACCGGCCCGAGCCTCGCCCAGTCCATGAGAAGGAGATGGGTCAGTCGCTCTCCGTCGAGCGACTCGACCGCGCGCATCATTTCGTCCGATGGGGATGCGGACGCTTCGGTTCCTCCACTTCCGGCCGGAGAGGACGCGAGGGTCGCGAGATCCGCGGTGAGAGGGGTGGAAATCGGCGGACTCGTTCGCAAGAGTGCCTGGAGCTCGATGTCCGATGCGGCAACGACCTCCGCGGCCCGATGCCCCATCGACAGCGCCTCCGCGATCCGGCGCAGGCGCGGGATGTCCCCGAGCGCATACACCCGATGACCGGACGGCTTGCGCTCGGGGACAGGGAATCCGTAGCGGCGTTCCCAGGTACGAAGGGTCATCGTCGGGATCCCGGTCGCACGCGAGAGGGCGCCGATCGATAGCTTCGCACCGGGCGCCACGTGCTTGTCCACACCTCCCGAGGACATCCTCGTACCTCCGTTGATCGCCGATGGACGCGGGTCGCGCGGATTCTACTTCAGCCCAATGAGTACGGCTACGGTCTCTCCGTCGCCCGCTCGGTCGGAGGTCCGGGCGGGCGACGGCGACCGATCGGATCACTTCTTCGCCGGGGATTCCTTGGGAATCATGACCCTGTCGATCACGTGGATGACGCCGTTCGACGCGACGATGTCCGCCTTCACGACCTTCGCTCCGTTGATTCGGACCCCTTTCGCCGTCTGAACGGTGAGGCTTCCGCCCTCGACGGTCTTCAAGGACTTCTGCTTCACGACGTCGGCCGCCATGAGCTTACCGGAGACGACGTGGTAGGTCAGGATCGCGGTCAGCTTCGCCTTGTCCTTGAGTAACGCCTCGAGCGTCCCCTTGGGGAGCTTCGCGAAGGCCTCGTCGGTCGGAGCAAAGACCGTGAACGGCCCCGGCCCCTTCAAGGTCTCCACGAGCCCAGCCGCCTGGACTGCAGCTACCAGCGTCTTGAAGTTCCCTGCGGCGACGGCGGTATCGACGATGTCCATCGTTGGGGCCGGCTGCATCGCCGGGGCCGCCTGAGCGAACGCCAGCGCCGCCGTGCACAACACTCCGATCACGACCAGGGCGGCCGCGACATAGAATCGAATATTTCCACGCTTCATTGTTCGAGCTCCTATTCTTCGGTTGGCTACCATCTCGGGTTTCATCAAGAGTGGCTGCGGGCCCAGCGCGAGCGGATCGAGCGCCAAGCGATCAGCTGATAGATCGCCGAGATTCCGACGAGCGCGTACACGATCACACCCAAGGCGTTCTTGGCGCCAAAGCTTCCGGCTCCGGACGCCAGGGCGACGAGATCGACGTTCGTGATGCCCACGAGGCCCCAGTTGAGGCCGCCGATCACCAGTAGAAGGCCTGCGATCAAGTCTATCGTCTTCATTCCCATTCTCCCTTCTCACGCCCCGGATCCCGAGGCGGTTGCCGCGGGGCCCTTGCCCCGACAACCCCAGAGTACCCGGCCCAATGTAACATGTCAAGTATTTGCATCGGTTTTGCAAAATAGTTTGATACGTGTCCTAACTCACTCGCGGTTGAGTCCGCCGGGGATTGGATCTGTTCTGGGGGTGTGTCGCGATCCGGTGGATCGGCGGGGCGGCCCGCCCGTCTCAGAAAGAAGCTTGTCGGTTCCCCCGCGTTTCGCGTAGTCTCACGGGTTCCCTTATCAGAAACCGGCACGCGATTCGCGTCCTCATCGCGAGCGTCCGCCGTCGCTGCCTCGCCGCCGGGGCGAGGAACGAACAGGGCAACGCCGGTCCACGAACCGACACAGTCCGGAGACCAGAGACAGGAGCGCCATAGTATGGTGAGCAGGATCACCAATCCCAAGCGCGTGCGCAACATCGGGATCAGCGCGCACATCGATTCGGGGAAGACGACCCTGACCGAGAGGATCCTCTTCTACACGAAGCGGATCCACAAGATCCACGAGGTCCGCGGCAAGGACGGCGTCGGCGCCACGATGGACTCGATGGAGCTCGAGAAAGAGCGCGGGATCACGATCGCCAGCGCCGCCACCCACTGCACCTGGGACGACCACCACATCAACTTGATCGACACCCCGGGTCACGTGGATTTCACGATCGAGGTGGAACGCTCGCTCCGCGTCCTCGACGGCGCGGTCCTCGTCCTCTGCGCGGTCGCCGGCGTCCAGAGCCAGTCGATCACGGTGGACCGGCAGATGAATCGCTACCGGGTCCCCCGGATCGCGTTCGTGAACAAGTGCGATCGCGCCGGCGCCAATCCCGCGCGCGTCGCCGAGCAGATCGAGGAGAAGCTCGGGCGCAAGGCGGTCATGATGCAGATCCCGATCGGCCTCGAGGCGGACCACAAGGGGGTGGTCGATCTCGTGCGGATGAAGGGATATCTCTTCGAGGGGGACGCGGGATCGGACGTCCGCGAGATCGATGTCCCCACTCCCCTGCTCCCCGAGGCGGAGACGCGCCGCGAGCAGCTTCTCGACGTCCTGTCGATGCACGACGACGCGCTGATGGAGGCGATGCTCGAGGATCGCGTCACGGAGGAGCTGATCATCGCGGCGGCGCGCAAGGCGACGATCGCGCGGCTGATCACCCCGGTCTTCATGGGCTCCGCGTACAAGAACAAAGGGGTCCAGGTCCTCCTGGATGCCGTGATCCGCTACCTGCCCGACCCGACGGAGGTCGAGAACGAAGCGATCGACATGTCCGGGCCGGAAGAGACGACGTTCGCCGTCGTTCCATCGCCGGAGCGCCAGCTCCTCGCGCTCGCGTTCAAGCTCCAGGTGACCCCGTTTGGCCAGCTCACCTATGTCCGGATCTATCAAGGGGTCCTCAAGAAGGGCGACATGATCACGAACTCCCGGAGTCGCGATCGCGTGAAGGTCGGTCGTCTGGTGCGGCTGCACGCGGATTCGATGGAGGACATCGAAGAAAGCCAGGCGGGAGACATCGTGGCGCTCTACGGGATCGACTGCGCCTCGGGGGATACGTTCACGGACGGCAAGCTCGACGCGTCGATGACGTCCATCCACGTCCCCGAGCCGGTCGTGAGTCTCGCGATCAAGCCGAAGGACAACAAGGCGATGGACAGCATGGTGAAGGCCCTCCAGCGGTTCACGCGCGAGGACCCGACCTTCCGCACCAGCACCGACGAGGAGACGGGCGATACGCTGATCTCGGGCATGGGCGAGCTGCACCTCGATGTCTATGTGGAGCGGATGCGGCGCGAATACAGCGCCGACGTCGAGTTGGGCCGCCCGAAGGTCGCGTACCGAGAGGCCATCGCGGTTCCCGTCGAGTTCGACTACACCCACAAGAAGCAGACCGGCGGCTCCGGCCAGTATGGGCGCGTGATCGGAACGATGGAGCTCCTCGATGAAGGCCAGTTCGAGTTCGTCAACAAGGTGGTCGGGGGGACGATCCCGGTCGAGTTCATCGGCTCCATCGAGAAGGGCTTCCGCGCGAGCATGGAGCGCGGTGAGCTCGTCGGGTACCCGGTGGTCGGGATGCGCGTGACCCTGAAGGACGGCGCGTTCCACGCGGTCGACAGCAGCGACAACGCATTCCAGGCCGCGGCCCGCGGCGCCTTCCGGGAGTTCTACATGAAAGGCAAGCCCGTGGTTTTGGAGCCGATCATGAAGGTCTCCGCGGAGGGGCCGACCGAGTTCCAGGGGGACATGATGGGCACCCTGATCAAGCGGCGCGGGATCATTCTCGGGACGACGGAGGAATCGGGCTTCGTGCGGATCGACGCCGACGTCCCGCTGAGCGAGATGTTCGGCTTTGCGACCGTGATACGCTCCGTGACGCAGGGGAAGGCGGAGTTCACGATGGAGTTTTCGCGCTACGGCGTCGCGCCCTCGGATATCAGCGAGGAGATGCGGAAGACCTGGCTCGAGAAGCGCGAGAAGGGCAACTAGGCCGAGTGCATTCGGGCGGAACGGCAACCAGGCGGGAGGATCGATGGACCGGGAGATGATCATTCGTCGGAGCCCGATGCGGCTGTTCGAGCGTTCGCTTCATGGCGGACTCGGGCGAGGCCACATCGGCGTAGTGACGAGCCGGGCGGGCACCGGGCGCACCGCCTTTCTCGTCGGGGTGGCGCTCGACGGCCTGCTGCGGGACCGGAAGGTCGTACACATCAGCACCCAGTATTCCGCGGATCGGATCCGCGAATATTACGAGGAAGTCTTCCACGACCTGGCCGAGTCGACCCATCTCGAGGACCGGCTCCGGGTTCACCTACAGGTCGAGCGCAACCGGATGATCCACACATTCCTCGACCACAACTTCAACGTCGAGCGGCTCACGAGCGCGCTCGACTACATGTCGAAACACGTCCACTTCGAGCCGAGCACGATCATCATCGAGGGCTACCCGGAGTGGGACAAGGCCACCGAGGACGAGTTGAAGGCGTTGAAGGCGCTCGCCGAGCGATTCCAGAGCGAGATGTGGCTCGAGGCCATGGTGCACCGCGAGGGCGAGGAGAGGGACGACCGCGGCGTGCCGCCCCGGATCGCCCGGTTCGAGGAATACATTTCCGTCATCCTCCGGCTGAAGAGCGCCGAGGACCACGTCCGGCTGCAGCTCATCAAGGACCACAACAACACGGAGCTGGCGGACGTCCATGTGGAGCTGGACCCGCGCACGCTGCTGCTCGTCTGGAGGTAGGCGGTGACGGCGATCCTCGCCACCACGCGCGGCTGAGACGGACGATGCGTTCGGCCTCAATCACGGGAGCTCAGGTCGGGACCCCACAATAGCCTGCCGGGGGCGGGGGTCGAACCCGCATGGACCAGAGGCCCGGCGGATTTTAAGTCCGCTGCGTCTACCAGTTCCGCCACCCCGGCATCGTTGAACGGGAAGCAACGGGCCCCATGAGCATGGCCCGTCGCCCCCCTTACTCGACCTGCGGGCCGAGTCTACTGGAGCGCCGCAAGCGGCGCCACAATCACGGAGCCGCCGGCGCGCTGCTGAGCCTCGCCTTGATGGTCACGTCCATGCCGTTCACGATGTCGCCGCGAAACCCGCGCGCTCCGCCGCTACCGCGGCCGCTGAAGCCATCCCGACCACCGCCCCCCCCACCACCACCACCACTCCCACCGCCCGGGAGGCCTCCGCCCGACTGATCGAGGTGCCGGCCACCTTCACCGCCGCCGCGGTTACCACCCCCGCCGCGCCGCCCACCGCTCGGCCAGCCGCCCTCGCGCTTGGGGATCTTGAAGTTCAGCTCGACGACGTCGCCCTTGCCAGTGTCCTTTGCGCCCGCGGCCAGCGCGTCCGGAGGCAACCCGATCGCGTGCGGGTGATCCCCATCCTTCACGAGCGGCACCTTCATCTCGAGAACGAAGTAGCCGTCCTCGTAGTCGCCCTCCTCCTCGATCCCCCGGCGCGCCGCCTCGGCGGACGATAGCCGCAGGCTATCCTCACCCGTCTGGGTGAAGACCTCGATCTCGGCGGGAAGGTCGTGCACCATCCGCCGAATCAGGTCCTCGTTGGGACCGCTCTCCCCGCTGTCTCCAGGACCGCGCATCTCGTCCCGCGGTGATTCGTCGTCGCCTTCGCCCGGCTGCTCGTCGCCGTAGGGGTCGCGCTCTGATTGCGCGTACGCGAACGCCATGCTTCCGGCATCTATGCTTCCGGGACTCCACGCATCGCCATGATCGTCACCGCCGGAACCACCGGGCTCGCCACGCCCGCCGGGTTCACCTCCTCCGTTCGGCCTGAATCTCCCCCCTCGCCCCATGTGCGGGCACCCGACCCAGAGCACCCGATTCTCATTCTCCGCGTGGAAGCGTACACGTAGCCCCTGGGTAAGCGCCTGCATGATGACCGTCCTGTTCGGCGAGACGATCAGCAGATATAGGTCCTGAGCGTCATTCACCAGGCCGAGGTAGATCTTCTTGGCCTTGAAGTTGTACACGTCAATCCCGTTCCAGTCTGCCTTCTGACCGTCGATCGTGATCTGGCGATCCCCGCGCCACTGACTCACCACCGTGTTGTCATGGCAGCCCAGGATGCAGACAGCGAGAAGAACCGGCAGGCCGAGCAGAACGCCGCCGAACGCGGTGGCGGCCCACGACCGACCGGCGAAATCCGTTCTCATTCTCATCCCTTTCCCTCGGCAACGACCCCGTTCATCGGTACACGCATCTCGACGACGAGCCCGCCACCCGCCCGCGGGCGCGCGCGGATCGACCCGCCGTGCGATTCGATCGCGCGACGCGCGATCGCAAGCCCGAGCCCGACCCCACCGCTCTTGCGATCGCGCGACTTCTCGCTTCGCGTGAACGGCTCGAAGATCGTTTCGAGCTCAAGCTCGGGCACGCCGGGCCCGCGGTCGAGCACGCGCACCACCGCATGCGCCCGAGCCGGATCTGCTCCCGGGCCCGGCTCCCGCGCGAGCGCGACTTCGACCGCCGACCCTCCCGCGCTCACACGCACCGCATTGCGAACCACGTTCTCGATCGCGCTTCGCAGGACCGACGCCTCGCCGTCCACGAACACGCTCTCCACAGCATCGAGATGGACCTCGATCCGCTTCGCCGCGGCCTCGAAGCGCGCGTCCTCCGCGACGCCTTCCACGAGCTCAGCCAGATCGAAGCGCTCGATGTCCGTCGTCCCCGCCGACCGCGTCTCCAGGCGACTCAACGTGAGGATCTGCGCGATCAGCGCCTCGAGCCTCTCGGCCTCGCGTTCGATTCGGCCCAGGAGTCGATCGGTCGATTCGCCGCCCTCAACTACCGGCTCCGCTCCCGGCGCCAGGTGTTCCTGTTGGTGCTGCTGCGCCAACCCGACGGCGACGCGGATCCGCGCCAGCGGCGACCGCAGCTCGTGCGAGACATCTCGCAGCAACTGACGGTGGGACGCGACCAGGGTCTCGATCCGCTCGGCCATCCGGTTGAACTCGTGTCCAAGCGCGACAAGCTCATCGCCGCTCATCCCGCGCGCGTTCTCGACGCGTGCGGAGAGATCGCCCGAGGCCAGCTTCGCGACCGCATGCCGCAGCCGCGTGACGGGTGACGTCAGGTGACGCGCAAGCCCGTAGCAGAAGATCCCGCCGACCCCGATCAAGACGAGGAGCAGGACCTCGTCGTGCGGCGGCCGTCGTGGAAAGAGATGGCGCGGCCCTTGGGGCGGCGCGATCACGAGGACGCTTGAGTCGAGGTCCGCCGACCCGCCGAGGCGGTACGCGAAGTACGGCCTGTCACGGTTGTCCTGCGTTTCCTTGCCCGCAAACAAATCCCGCGCGAGTTCGTCCACGCCGGGCGGTACCGGGCGATCCCGCAGCTCGCGTCCGCTCCGGTCGATGTCGTACGCGCGCAGGCGGCTTGCGCCGTCGAGATGGTCGAGGAATCGCACGAGACCCGCGCGCCCGTCCCGCGCGAGTGCCTCGCGTGCGTAGTCCGCGTGGAGGCTGAACGGGTCGCCCCAACGATGCATGATCATCGCCGGATCGCGGCTCAGGACGCGCGTCATTCCGTACGAGGCGAGGACGATCACCGCGAGCGAGACGAAGAACCAGATGAAGATCTTCGCGAAGAGCGTTCTCACGATCGCCTCCCCCGCTTGTTGCGCGGATCGCCGGCCACCTTCGCCGGGGCCATCGATGCCGCCGGCGAGGACGGGGGCGTCGCCGCCGATGCCGGCGCCGGCGCAGCCTCCCGCCCCTGGGCAATGGCCGCGCCCGCGGCGAGCACGTAGCCGGCGCTCCGGACCGTCTTAATCAGGATCCGCTCGCCCGCGATCGGCTGGAACTTCCGCCGGAGGTTCATCACGTGCATGTCGACGCTCCGGTCATACGGACTGTATGGTCTGCCGAGCGCGTGCTTCGAGATCTCCTCGCGCGTTACGACCCGTCCCACCGATCGAACCAGCACGCACAGGACGTCGAACTCGACCGTCGTCAGCGGGACGACCCGGTCTTCGAAGGTCGCCTCGCGCCGATCGAGGTGCACGGCGAGATCCTGGACATGGAGCGGCGTCTGCCCCTCGGATTCGACGTGGGCCGCCGGCGCCGAGCGGCGCAGGATCGCATGGAGCCGCGCCACCAGCTCGCGCGGGTTGAACGGCTTGGGGAGGTAGTCGTCGGCGCCCAGCTCGAGGCCGACGATGCGGTCCACGTCCTCGCCGCGCGCCGTGAGCATCAGGACGGGGACGGTGCTTTTCGCGCGGAGCCGCCGCAGAACTTCGAAGCCCGGGATCCCCGGAAGCATCACGTCGAGAATCACGACGTCGAACGCGGGCGTGGCAATCGCCCGCTCCAGGCCGGTCTCCCCGTCGTAGACACACTCGACCGCGAAGCTTTCGCGCTGAAGGTAGGCGACCAAAAGCTCGCACAGCTCCCGGTCATCGTCGACGACTAGGATCCTTTGCGCCGGTGCCGCTGCCGTGCTCTCCGCCATGATTGACCCGAGCCTACCAAAGGCCGCATCGCCCGGCATGTCAGGAATTGTCAACCCCGCGGGCCGTTCCTTGACACACCCCTACGGATCTCGACACCCCTTTTACCCATCGATCGCTACAAATCAGAGATGGAAGCGCGTGCCGGGTGCGGGCGGGACGTTCACGCAGGGATGGACAAGACGACATGGAGAACGCTTCCGCCCGCACATGGCCCGCGAAACATCGAAGAGTCCGAAGGAAGTGAGGTAGCCGATGAGAGCTCGCATCCCAACCCTTCCCGCCATGATCGCGATCGTGGCCGTTGGCGCCGCGGCGATCATGCCTGTCATCGTGGCCCGCACGGCCGCCGTTCTCGAACCTGTCGCCTCCGTGATCGCTTCGACCGCGATGGCGGCGGACGACTCAAAGGGGTCGCGGCCGAACTTCTCAGGGACGTGGAAGCTCGATCCCGTCCGAAGCGACGATCCGCGGAAGATGATGCATGCAGGCGGCGGCCGGGGTGGCCAGGGTGATCCGGGCGCACAAGGCGACCGAAGCCCCGGCGGGCGTGGCCGTCCCGGCGATCGGGGTGGTCCTGGCGGCCCCGGCGGCCCCGGTGGCCCTGGTGGTCCTGGTGGTCCGGCAGGCCCCGGTGGCGGAGGCCGTTTCGGGCGCGGCGCGATCCATCCCCCCGATGTGCTCGCGCTCGTCCAGCTTCCGACCGGCGTCGAGCTCCGCGACAGCCTCGGCGTGGTCGTGGAACGCGTCATCACGGCCGGCGACGCGCAGGTTGCCCCACGCGATTCCGCGGGTGTCGCGCAACTGAAGGGCGCTTGGCAGGGGCAGCAGCTTCAAGCCGTCACGGAATCCCCGCGCGGGGAAGCAATCAACCAGACCTATGAGCTGGCCGACCAGGGAAAGACCCTCAAGATCACGACGAAGATTCAGTTCGGGAGCGATCGACCGCCGCTCGAGTTCACCCGCGTCTACCGGAGGGTAACCGGATCTTGATCTCCGACGCACGGTACGAGTGAGCGTCCCCCCCGGCGGGCCGCGCGGAAACCGCCTCATCGCGGACCGCGCGGTTCGCCGTCCCCGACCCGGCGTTGCGGCCCTGCCGCGTCACCCCACGATCGCGGCCACGCGCGCCGCGATCCGGCGCATGCCCTCGGCGAACGCGCCCTCCTCCGGAAGCAGGCTGATCACGATGTAGCCGTCGCGGTCGAAATCGAACAGATACCCGGGGTGCACGTACACGTGATCTTCCTCGAGCAGGCCGAGGGCCCATTCCTCCTCGGTCCGCACACGCGGGAGGCGGAGCGCCGCGTACCAGCCGCCCTCCGCGCCCAGAACGTCCCACGCCGCGCCGGGCCGGCGGCAAGCGTCCGCCGCGTTCGCGCGGTTCGCCCGTACGCGCGCGAGGATCCGACGGCAGACGTCTGATCCGGCCGCGAGCAGGGGTCCGGCGCCCAGCTGGACCGGCGTGCCCACCGACAGGAATGTGTCGCCGATGATCTCGAGACGCTCCAGCGCCTCGGCGCTCGCCGTGTGGGGACCGCCCGTCACGATCCACGAGAGCTTGAGCTGCGGCAGGCCCGCGGCCTTCGAGAGGCCGCCCAGCACGAACGTCAGGGCCTGACTCGCGTCACCGCGCCGGAACGTCGCGATCGAAGCTTCGTCGTCGAACGGATAGTCCGCGAAGACCTCGTCCGAGACGACCGCAAGCTCCCGCTCGGCGCAGAACCGATCCAGTACATCGATCTCATCGGGATGGAGCGCGGAACCGGTCGGATTGTTCGGCTGGACGATGATGAGCGCCCGCGCGCGCGGGCTCACCAAGCGGGCCAGCTCGTCGACCTCGAGCCTCCACCGCCCTCCATCGTACGTCAGCGGATAGCGCACGACCCGCACGCCCTCCAGCTGCGCGATGTAATCGAACAGCGGATAGCTCGGGCTCGGGATCAGGACCTCGTCTCCCGCGCCCGGTTCGCACAGGAGCTTGAAAAGCCAGGCGTACCCCTCGCTCGTGCTTGCCGTGAGGACGATGTTCGAGGGATCGCATCGGACGCGCGCCGCGATCGCCTCGCGCGCTCCCCTCAAGCCGCGCGCCTCCGGCTCGTAGGCGAGGGATTCCGGCCGCGCGATCGCGGCCAGGACGGCCTCCGCAGGGTATTCGAAACCGGCGTGCGTGGGGTTCGATTCGGTGAGGTCGATCAACGGGGTCCCGGCCACGCCCGCGCCCGGACCGGCAAACGTCTGCCTCAGTTCGGCCCACCGTTGCGCGAGGGGCGTCGGGGTTCGTTCCCACTCGGTCCGCGCCGAGAAGGCGGCGGACGTCCGGCGGTTCGACTCCAAACCTCCCGATAGCATGCCCGGGATTCTCGCACGCACGCCTCGAGCGGCCAAGCGGAGCGCACCGGGACGGTGCCGCGATGGCGCATTTCTCCCCACCTTGCGGTCGCCTCCAAGGGCAACAAGTGCCCCTGCAAAGGGTTCTCCCTCCGGACAAGCGCTTCTCTACCCCCACAATTACTGGTAAAATCGTGATTGATCATGTCATCCCTTGGTCCGGAGCATCCGGAGCCCCGCCGTTCAGCGGAGTGGAGGAAGTAATGCAGCTTGCTCGCAGCGTCTCCTTCGTCCTGGTCGCGGCCGTCCTCTTTGGATTCCCCATCCGTGCCGGAGCCTCCACCCCCGCGTCACCGCCGCTCCTCATCGCGACGGGCGAGCAGACGGCGTCCGCGCCGCGGCCACGGATCGAGGTCGTTTCATCGAGCCCGCGCGGCGTGACCCTGGAGTTCACGCTCCCCGCTCTCACGGTCGATCAGGTCACGGCGGTCGACGGCCGCACGTACCAGATCGTCGCGATCCCGGGCGGCGGATCGACGGGTCCGGTAGGCGCTCCCGAGATCCCGGTCTTCACGCGCCTCGTCTCGATCCCCGCGACGTCGGGGGCACGCATCGCCGCGGCGACCGTCATCGAGGAGGAGACCCTGAGCGGCTACCGCTTGAGCCCCGTGCAACCGGACGACACGGATCGGCCGGGCGCGTTCGCATACGATGCGACCGCTTACGCGCGCGACGACTTCGGCCCCCCCACGCTTTCCGCGGCCGACCTGACCGGCGGTCCCGCGATCCTTCGCGACCTCCGCACGGTCCCGCTCATGATCCAGCCGGTCCGCTTCAACCCGATCCGCGGCACGCTCCGCGTCGCGCGGCGCGTCCGCATCGAGGTCGCCTTCGAGGGGACGAACTTGGAGTGCGCCCTCCCGACCGCGAGCGACGCGAGCCCGATCGCCGCGTCCTTCGATCGCATCTATCGCGAACTCATCGTGAACTACGATCCGTCGACGGGACAGGGCATCGGCGGCGAGCGCAGCGGCTCGCATGTCGGCGTCGGATCCGGCGTCTGGGTCGCGATCTGCCCGAACAACGACGTCGTGACCCACATCCAGCCTCTCGCCGACTGGCACAAACGCAAGGGCACGCCGGTCCGCATCGCGACCTTCGCCGAGACGGGAAGCACGAAGGAGGCGATCCGGAACTGGCTCGTCACTGCCTACGCGACGTGGCCGGTGAAGCCGGAGTTCGTGACCCTCTGCGGCGACGGCGACGGCCCGTACGCGGTTCCCTACTGGACCGAGGACCTCTCCGGCTACTACGGAGGGGGCGATCACCCATACGCGCAGTTGAACGGACCGGACATCCTCGCCGATGTTCACATCGGCCGGCTCTCGTTCCAGACCCTCACGGACCTGGACACGATCGTCGCGAAGTGCGTCGGTTACGAGAGCACGCCCTCTCTCTCCGATCCAAGCTGGTTCACGCGGGCGTGCGTCGTCGGCGATCCGAACGCGTCGGGCTACAGCACGGTTCAGGTGATGCAGTGGGCGAAGACGCGCCTCCGTCAGATCGGCTACACGCAGGTCGACACGGTCTTCAGCGGCAACTTCGTCGGCGGGATGCAGACGGCGCTGAACCGCGGCGACACGGTGTTCGCGTACCGCGGCTTCTACGGGATGAGCGGGTGGGGCAACAGCAACACGAACGCCCTCTCGAACGTCTGGAAACTCCCCTTCAGCGTGATCATCACGTGCGACACGGGGACGTTCTATTCGGGGACCGCGGTCAGCGAGGGATTCCTCCGCGCGGGCACGGCCACGAACCCCAAGGGCGGCATCGGCGCGATCGGCACGGCGACGACCGGCACCCATACGGGACTGAACAACTGCATGACCTACGGCATCCTCTACGGTCTCCTGTACGAGGGTGACTACACGATGGGCGCCGCCCTCACGCGCGGGAAGTACGAGATGTACCTGAACTTCCAGCAGCGGGACCCGCATCACGTGACGATCTGGTGCTACTGGAACAACCTGATGGGCGACCCGGGGATCGAGTGCTGGACTGCGGCGCCGACCCCTCTCACGGTCACCGCGCCCACGACGGTGCCGATCGGAACGAACTCGGTGAGCGTGAGCGTCGCCGAGTCCGGCGGCGGGCCGTGCGCGAACGCGCAGATTTGCCTGTCCAAGGGATCCGAGACCTACGTCGTCGGCACGACCGGCGCCGCGGGGACGGTCGAGCTGCCGGTGACCCTGGCGAACGGCGGGAGCATGCTGCTCACCGTCTCGAAGCACAATCGCCAGTCGTACCTCGGGACGATCAACGTTGCGAACAGCGCGGTCTTCGTCGCCTACCAGAGTTCCACGGCGAGCGACAACGGGACGGGGGGCAGCGCCGGCAACGGCGACGGGCTCGTGAATCCCGGCGAGACGATCGCGCTCGGCGTCCAGCTCAAGAACTTCGGGACGCAGACAGCGACGGGGGTCACCGCGACGCTCTCGAGCGTAGATCCGTACGTGGCGATCGCGCAGAACAACGAGAGCTTCGGAGACATCTCCCCGCTCGCTTCCGCCTGGAGCGCCGACAGCTACGTCTTCACGGTCTCGCCGGCGTGCCCGCACGGTCACACGGTCCGCTTCGGGCTCGACGTCTCCTCCGACACCAACGCCTGGCATTCCCTGATCGATGTGCCGGTCGTTTCCGCGCACCTCGTCGCGGGGGGCTACTCCTTGTACAATGCCGGCTCGAACGGGATCCTCGATCCGGGCGAGACCGCGCAGCTGGCGGTCAAGCTCCACAACTACGGCGTGGAGAGCGCGGTGGGGGTCGCGGGGACCTTCACCTCGCTGAGCCCGCTCGTGTACGTGCCCGACGGCAACGGAAGCTGGGGCAACATGCCGGCCGGGGCGACGGGCGAGAACAACACGGACACGTTCAGCATCACCGCTGCCGCGCAGGTCTACAATGGATACATCGCGACCTTCCGGCTCGTGAACACCTACTCCGGCGGACTCGTGGACACCTCTCTGGTGAACGTTCCCATCGGCGTCCGCGCGTCGACCGATCCGACCGGCCCCGATCAGTACGGGTATCTCGCCTACGATGACACGGACACGCGCTATCCCGCCGCGCCGGTCTACAGATGGATTGAACTGGATCCGACCTACGGCGGCACGGGAACGCAGCTCACGCTGAACGACTTCGGCCAGTACCAGGACGCCTCCGTGGCGATCGACCTCCCCTTCCCGTTCATCTACTACGGAAGGAGCTACACGCGGACCACTGTCTGCTCGAACGGCTGGATCGCGATGGGCTCGACGTACCTGACCGAATACCGCAACTGGACGATCCCGAGCGCCGGCGGACCTCAGGCGATGATCGCCCCGCTCTGGGACGACCTGAATCTGAGCGGGGGCGGGAAAGTCCTGACGCAGTACGACGCGCCCGGGCACAAGTTCATCGTCGAGTGGAGCCGCGTGAAGAACGATCCGGGGAATCAGGAGACCTTCGAGGTCATCCTGTACGACCCGGCGTTCTATCCGACCACGACGGGAGACGGCCAGATCGACTTCCAGTACAACACGGTGAACAACACCGATAGCGTGGACAACTATGTGACGACCGGAATCGAGAACATCGAACACACCGACGGTGTGCTCTACACCTACGATGCCCTCTATACGGGTGGCTCGCCGGGGCTCCAGGCCGGACGGGCGATCCGTTTCACGACCACGGTTGTCGACGCAGCGGACGTCAACGGTCCGGCCGGGACGCACCCCGTCTTCATGCTCGGCCAGAACAGGCCGAACCCGTGGCAGGGATCGACCACGATCCGCTTCTCCCTGGAGAAGGCGGAAGCCGCCCGTCTGACTGTCTTCGACGTGCAGGGACGCTCGATCCGCACGCTTCGTGATGGGATGCAGTCCGCGGGCCTGCAGCAGGTGATCTGGGACGGACGGAACGACCGCGGCGCCCTCGCGCCCACGGGCGTCTATTTCTACCGTCTCGAGACCGCCGACCGCACGGAGGTCCACAAGCTGATCCGAGTCCAGTAACGATCGCGAATCGCGCGGCGGGGGGCCCCTCGCCGCGCGCACTTTCTGGAGGATGAAATGCACCGCGCCCGCCTCTTCGCCGCCTTCAGCCTGATCGTCATCGCAATCCTTTCGATCCCTTTCGTCGCGACGGCCGCTTCTCCCCCGCTCCTCGTCGCGACGGGGGACGCGACCGCGGAGGCCCCCCGACCGCAAATCGAGGTCGTCTCGTCGACCCCGCGCGGCATGACGCTCGAGTTCGAGCTCCCCGCCTTGACGGTCGATGAAGCCACCGCCGTCGACGGGCGCACCTATCAGATCGTCGGCATCCCGGGGGGCGGTTCGACGGGCGAGATCGGACAGCCCGAGATCCCGATCTTCACAAGATTCGTCTCGATCCCCGCGTCGTCCGGGGTGCGCGTCGGATCCGCGACGGTCCTCGAAGAAGAGACCCTGAACGGCTACCACCTGAGCCCGATGCAGTCGGATGAAAACGACGCGGCCGGAGGCGATCCCGCGAACTTCGCCTACGACCCGGCCGCGTACGCGCGCGACGATTTCGGCGGCCCGGCCCTCACCGCCGGGGCCCTTCTCAGCGGCGGGCCGTCGATCCTGCGCGACCTGCGTCTCGTCCCCCTGTCGTTTCAGCCGGTTCGATACAATCCCACCCGCAGCGTGCTCAAGGTCGCGCGGCGTATCCGCGTTCAAGTCTCCTTCGCGGGGACGGACACGGAGAACGCCCTGCCCACGGCGAGCGCGCGGCCGCAACCGATCGCGCCGTCGTTCGATCGCATCTATCGCGACCTCGTCGTGAACTACGGCGCGACGGCGGACGGTCGTGACGCAAGCGTCATGCCGGGCACGTGGATCGCGATCTGCACGAGCAGCGACGTTGCGACCCACCTGCAGCCGCTCGTGGACTGGCACAAGCGCAAGGGGATCCCGGTTCGCGTCGCCTTGACCTCCGAGATCGGCACCACGAAGGAAGCGATCAAGGCATGGCTCGTCAATGCCTATGCGACATGGCCGGTACGCCCGGAGTACGTGACCCTCTGCGGCGACGCGGACGGAAGCTATCAGATCCCCATCTGGTACGAGACCGTATCGGGATACAACGGAGGGGGAGACCATCCTTACGCCCAGCTCGACGGGAATGATCCGCTAGCCGACGTTCACATCGGCCGGCTCTCCTTCCAGACCCTCCAGGAGTTGGACACGATCGTGGCGAAGTCGGTCGGATACGAGAGCACGCCCTACACGGCGACCGATCCGGATTGGTTCACGCGGGCGTGCCTCGTCGGCGACCCCTCGCACTCGGGGATCAGCACGGTCCAGGTGATGCAGTGGACGAAGACGCGTCTGCATCAGATCAACTACACGCAGATCGACACGATCTTCAGCGGCGACTTCGTCGGCCAGATGACGACCGATTTCAACAAGGGGGGCACCGTCCTCGCGTATCGCGGATACATCGGGATGAGCGGCTTCGGCGCGGGCAACATCAACGCCCTGACCAACGGCTGGAAGCTCCCGTTCGCCGTGATCCCCACCTGCGACACCGGAACATTTTACAGCGGGACCTCTCGGAGCGAGGCGTTTCTGCGCTCCGGGTCGACGACGACGCCAAAGGCCGGGATCGGCGCGATTGGAACCGCCACGATCGGCACCCACACGGCCTTCAACAACTGCCTGATCTACGGCATCCTCTACGGTCTTCTGTACGAAGGCGACTACGCGATGGGCGCCGCCCTCACGCGCGGCAAGCTCGAGATGTACCTGAACTACCAGCAACGCGACCCGAATCGCGTCCTGGCCTGGTCCTACTGGAACAGCCTGATGGGCGATCCCGCGGTCGAGTGCTGGACGGGATATCCGGCCGCGATGTCCGTGAGCGCTCCCCGGTCGGCCCCGGTCGGCGCGAATTCGATCAGCGTCGGCGTCACGGAAGACGGCGGCCAACCTTGCGAGGGCGCACAGGTCTGCCTCTCGAAGGGGATCGAAACCTACTTCGTCGGATATACCGACGGCACGGGACAGATCGAGGCGCCGGTCAGTCTGCAGATGCCGGGAAGCCTGCTGCTCACCGTGACGAAGCACAACCGGATGCCGTACATGGCGACGATCAACGTGCCGATCGGCGCGAACTCCGTCGGCTATCAGTCTTCCACGATCGACGACGACAGCACGGGCTCGAGCCACGGGAACGGCGATGGAATCGTGAATCCCGGCGAGACGATCGAGTTCCAGGTGCAGGTCAAGAACTACGGTACGCAGCCGGCCCCTGGCGTGACCGCGACGCTAACGAGCGCCGATCCATACGTGACGATCGCGCAAGGTACGGGCGACTACGGAGACATCGCTGCGGGCGGGAGCGCGGTCAGCGCGTCGCGCTACGTCTTCTCGGTGTCGCTCGCGTGCCCGCACGGACGCGCGCTGCGCTTCGGGCTCGACGTCGCTTCAGGGGCGGACCAGTGGCATTCGCTCATCGACATCGGGGTCGTATCGTCCCATCTCCTCGCGACCGGGTACACTTTGTCCGACGCCGGCTCGAACGGCCTTCTCGATCCGGGTGAAACGGTCCAGATGAGCGTGAAGCTGAACAACCTGGGCAGCGTTGCCGCGACGGGGATCACGGGAACCCTCACCTCACTGAGTCCCATGGTCAGCGTGCTCGATGGCTCCGGAAGCTGGGGCGACCTCCCCGGCGGCGCCAACGGGCAGAACAACGGGGATCCTTTTGCGATTCTCGCGCAGTCCCGGACTTACAACGGCTATGTCGCGACGTTTCGCCTCGTGAACAACTATTCCGGCGGAATGAGCGATACGAGCCTCGTGAGCGTACCGGTGGGTCAGCGCGCCGCCACGGATCCGACCGGGCCCGACTCACACGGCTATCTTGCCTTCGACAACACCGACACGTCCTACTCCGAGGCCCCCGTATACAACTGGGTCGAATTGGACCCGAGCTACGGCGGCTCGGGGACACAGCTTCCGCTGAACGACTTCGGCCAGTATCAGGACGCCTCGGTCGTGATCGATCTCCCCTTCCCGTTCACCTACTACGGGCAGAGCTACACGCGCGCGACCGTCTGCTCGAACGGCTGGATCGCGATGACCTCGCAGAACAACACCGAATACCGCAACTGGACGATTCCGGGGGCCGGCGGGCCCCAGGCGATGATCGCTCCCTTCTGGGACGACCTGAACGTGAGCGGCGGAAAGGTCCTCAGTCTGTACGATGCCGTCGGCCATCGGTTCATCGTCGAGTGGAGTCGCGTGCACAACGATCCGGGAAACGGCCAGGTCATCGAGGTCATCCTGTACGATCCGGCGTTCTATTCGACCACGACGGGAGATGGGCCGATCCTGTTCCAGTACAACGCCGTGAACAACACCGACAGCGGCGACAACTACGCCACGGTTGGAATCGAGAACATCGAGCACACCGACGGCTTGCTCTATACATTTGGAGGTTTTTACACGGGGGGGTCCGCCTCGCTCGCGGCAGGACGGGCGATACGCTTCACCACGACGATCCCCGGCCTCGCCGGAGCGCCCGACGGCGCCGCCGGAGCGAAACCCATCTTCGCCCTCCGGCAGAACACTCCGAATCCGTGGCAGCGTTCGACGGCGATCCGCTTCTCTCTCGATAAGCCGCAGATCGCGCGGCTCTCCGTCTATGACGTGCAGGGACGGACCGTGCGGCGCCTCCGGGAGGGCATGCAGCCCGCGGGGTTCCAGACGGTGATCTGGGACGGACGGGACGAGCGTGGTACGACCGCGCCGGCAGGTCTGTACTTCTATCTCCTCGATACCGCCGAGCGGCGCGAGGTCCGCAAGCTGATCCGCATCGAATAGGCTTCAGGGCATCGGCGCCGGCCTGCGCGGCCGGCGCTTCCACACGAACACTCGGGGGTCTCCGCGGCGTTATTGGGTCGCGGGATCTTCCTGTGGAATCGGCACGGCGGCCTGAACCTTTCCGAACAGGCGGGTCCGATTGTGAATCCGGAGGTTCTCGCCGGCGCGGTTGCACGTCGTGAAGCACTCCGCGCAGATCGACTTGCCCGTCTTCGGCATGTCGAGCGATTGACGTCGCAAGGCCACGTACTTCGCGCCGAACCAGATCGAGGAAAAGCTCTCTTCGAACACGTTCCCGAGCTTCACCTCTTCACAGAAACAACATGGCACGACGACGCCGTCGGGCTGGATCACGACGAACATCCACGGGTCGTAGCAGGGAATCTTTCTTTGCAGCGGATTGTCCATCACGCGTCCGGCGCGATGGCGCATGCGCAGCTCGACCGCGAGTTCCTCGAAGTTGTGCGGGATCCCCTGCTTCTCCAGACGTCTGCCGAGCAGCGGCAGCCGGTCGAGGACATAGGTGGCATCTTCATCGCTCAGCTGGATGTGCGTGGTCGTGGGCAGCTCTCCCATCACGAGCCACTCGGTCTGATCCACCCCCAGTTCGCAGATCACGCGGGCCATCTCTTCGACGTCTTTCGCGTTCAGCGTGCACAGCACGTTGGTGATCTGCACCCACGGGCGCTGCGCGCCTGCTGCGCGGCGCAGCTCGATCACCTCGCGCAGAAACCCGATCGCCTTGTCCCACAGGTCCCGTCCACACGTCTTGAGGTAAACCTCGCGCGATCCCGCGTTCAGGGACACGCTCAGCCGGTTCAGACCGCGCTCGACGAGGGTCGCGGCCAGGTCCTTCCGCGGGATCGTGGCGTTCGTAACGAGGGCGCAGTCGATTCCCGCGTCCTTGATGATCCGGACGATCTCGGTCAGCTCGGGGTGCGCGATCGGATCGCCCTTCCCCGACAGCTCGACCAGGTCCGTTCCGATGCGCGCGAGATCGTCGACCAGACGGCGGATCGTGTCCAGATCCATCGTCCGCCGTCCTCCCACATAGGGTCGGATTTCGGTGATCGGTTTGGACTGGAACATCCCGTGGGACTCGCAGAATCCGCACCGGAGATTGCAGTTGTGCGTCACCTCGAGGCTGACGGTCCGCGGCCCGGCGAGCGGCCGGCCGAGCGCGGTTCCAAGGAGCCTCTTTGCCTTCAACGATCGCGACGAACCCATTCGAAACCCGTCCATACCCAAATCCCTAATCGGCCACTGTCTGAACCGGGCACAAGGAGTGTTATCGGCAGAACCGTGATGGAATTGTAAGGGCTTTGCGCGTAGCGGCCAAGTGAAATCCGGACGGGCCTTTCGACATTGCCATCGTCGATTGGCGGGTCTATGATGGTTGCGCTCGAAAGGCGCATGAGGGCAAAAGGAGGAAACCGAATGAGCCGCGCTCTTCTGATCCTCTGTGCGATGGCGATCACGGCCGCGTCCACGGCATGGGCGGTGTGCAACGCGCTGGTCATCCACTCCAACGGGGTCGAGGTGCGCAACTACTCGGCGGTCATGAGCCCCGACTATGCGGGCAGCGACAACGAGGGACGGCCGGGACGATCGAACCTCTGCGTCGGCCTCGAGGACATGCCGGCGTTCGCGTTCGCCTTCGGATCCGGCGGCCCGAGCTGCCACGACTACAATAACAATGGACTGACGGATCTCGCGGGCTTCGGCGTCTTCGCGTCCGCGTACAACCGCTGCTCTCCGCCGTAGAAGGGACCGCTTCCCTACTTCGAGGTCAGGTTCTTCAGGATCAGCAGCACGATGTTGTCGTCTTCGCGCGTCGTGCGCGGGATCCATTTGTTGTTGATGAAGACCATCGGCACGCCCGTCAGACCGATCGCCTTCGCCACGCGCGTATCCACGGCGATCGCATTCGCGATCTCAGGCTTGTTCATCTCGTTCAGAAGAGCGGCCCCGTCGAGCCCCATCGTCGTCGCCGCCGCGCGCAGGGTCTGATCGCTGAACGTCTTCTGATTCGCCATCAGCCACTCGTGCATCTTCCAGTAGGCCGTCTCACCCCCGAGCGAACCCGCAGCCAGCTCCGCTTTCGCGGCGCGTCCCGCAAACGGATGGATCGCCTCGGGCCGAACCTTTTCCGGCAGCGCCGGGTTGCACGTGGGATCGATCGGATAGTGGCGGAATGTGTAGCGGATCCGCGGCTGGTTCTTCATGAAGTCCCGGATCGCCTTGTCCATCGCGGCGCAATACGGTTCCTGTAGATCGCCGAACAGGACGACGTCGATGACCGTTGCGCCGCCGACCATGCCTGTTGTCCTGGAGGGGCCCAGGCTCCACGGGCGCGCGCCGGGGGGCACCGGGCGTACCGGCTGCTCGTTCCAGTCATCGAAGAACTTCTGCACCGCGAGGGCGGGTCGATCCACGGTGGCCTTCATCGCCGGCGGACTCTTGGCCGCTACTTCGTCGATCGTCCGGGCCAGGGCTCCTGGGACCGACCAGCCTTTGAATTCCACGCCATTGACGAAGATCATCGGCGTGTAGAAGAGCCCGAGCGCTACGCCCTCCTCGACATCGGCATAGACGCGGTTCAGCGTCTCGGGGCTGTTCATCACGGCCCAGAACGCCGCCGGCTCGTATCCGAACTTCGTCAAGGCCGCGTTCAGCACCTGCCCGTTGAACGTCCCCTTCACCGAGAAGAGCCATTTGTGCATCTCCCAGAACCCGTCGCTGCCGTGCAGGATGCCCGCAGCCTCCGCCGCACGCGCCGCCCAGCAAGCATTCGGATGGAGGTTTTCCTTCGCGTAGCGGTTGCACGGAACGCCGGCCGACGCCTCCTTGCACATCGGGAAATGCTCGATGGAGAGGGAGACGTCCTTGCGGGTGGACATGATCTTCTCGACCTCGCCCTCGATGCGATAGCAGTCCGGACACTGATAATCCGTGAGCATGACGATCCGGATTGGGCTCTCCTCGGGGCCGAGGAGGTACCTTCCCGTGAAACCCGTCGCTCCCCACCGGTCGATGAGCTGGTTCGGATCCATTTGCTGGGACTTCTCCGCGATCTTGCGGGCGGAGTCCTTCCGCTCGTCTTCCGCCTTCGCGAGGCGCTGCCTCTCGTACTTGCCGTTCGCGACCGCGAGCACGGCGGTCACGAGAACGAACGATGCCGCCATCGCGGCCGCAATTCGCACGAACCCTTGAACCCGACCGCCGACCCTCATCGAACCACCCGATCCATGCCGAAAACTCCTCTCGAGAATGACGAGAAACCCAAGATTAGCCGCGTGGATGGCCGCGCAGTATGGACAGAACTTCCGCAGGGCGATCATCACCGCGATGAAGACGACAGAGCCCGCGCACCCGGCGCGAACGAGCCATCGCGCCTGCGCGGGCACACGTCCCCGAGCTACCATCCATCCGACAAAGACTGCGAAGAAGTACGCCAGACCGGCGAAGGAGACCGGCCAGCCGATCAGCGGAACCTTCCCCCAGGCGGTCGCCTCCAGGCTCTCGCACCCGCTCTGGGGCCCGCAGCCCGGCAGACGTCCGCCGAAATGCTTGAGGGCAAGGAGGGTGGCCAGGACGACGATCCCCGCCAGGAAGGCGCCCACGAACCAGTAAACGGCGGGCCCGATCGGACCCGCCGGCATGGGGCGCCTGCTGGAAACCGCCCCGCCCGATGATTTCTGTCGTTCCTTCGCTTTCTTCCGTTGATCCGGACCGCCCATCCAAGCTCCTCCTACGACTCCGTACCGGGACCGCCGACTGCTGTCTCAGGTTAGCGTATTCGAAGTGGGCGCACCAGATCGAGGGGCCGAGTCGAGGGCCCTAATCGACCGCAACATCGACGCCAACAACATGGTGGTCTGGTGCCAAGCGCGTCCGGCTCAGCGGTGCCTGGAAAGACGCGCCGTCGAAGCGGAACTGCCTCCGAATCTTGATGCCCAGAAGATGCCGGACCTGCCGAACGACATCCTCGGTGAACGACTCGGCATGCTTCCCGTCGAGAAGCGCTTCCGGGCCTGTTCTTCCGCCTCGAGATGCAGCCGATCTCGGCTGCGTGAAACAGGATCGGATCATGGCTTGGATCATTGTCGGTGAGCGGATTGAATACTTGGTGGGCCCCGTTCGTCTGGCGACCAGTCGAGAACACGGTCCCGTCGCCATCCAGAGGGGGTAGACGCGGAAGGATCCGCCGGCCGGAGGCGACTGCCGTCGCAACGCGGGATGAAGACTCGCACTCGGTGCCGACTGCAAGCGCGACACGTGACGAGATCTCATGAATCGACGCAACCGCTTACATTGTAAGGGCTTAGATCTCGTAACTAGGTGCAGCCGTGAGCACAACACGTGAGTGGATCGACTCACTGGTTCTGACCGCGACGGCAACGCGTGAGTGGATTTGCTTAATGGCTGCCACCGCGCCCGCAATGGGCGAGCGGATCGACTCACCGGGTCCGGCCGCGCCCGCAACGCGTGAACGGATTCGCTTAATGGTTGCCACCGCGCCCGCAACGCGTGAGTAGATTCGCTTAACCGCTGCCACCGCGCCCGCAATGGGCGAGCGGATCGACTCACCGGGTTCGACCGCGCCCACAACGCGTGAGTAGATTCGCTTAACCGCTGCCACCGCGCCCGCAATGGGCGAGCGGATTGACTCACCGGGTTCGACCGCGCCCGCAACGCGTGAGTAGATTCGCTTAACCGCTGCCACCGCGCCCGCAATGGGCGAGCGGATCTACTCACTGGTTCTGACCGCGATGGCAGCACGTGAGGAGAACCACTGGTCCCGCCCTGAGCGCGAGTGGAACCGGTAAGCGATTTCACCATGTCGGGTTGGACCGTCAGCACGGCCCGTATCGTGATCCACCATATCCCCTCGGATCGCGTGCCGGGCGCATCTGGCAAATCGCCCTGCACGCCGCGACCACCGACAGGGTCGACCTGTGAAACCCCCCTGTCGCCCCGAATCGCGAGCGATGTGCGTAAGTGGGATTCCCATGTCGGCTCTGACCGTGCTCGCGGTCTGCCTTGGGAACCACCATGCCCGCTTGGATTGCGATACGGGCCAATCGGGTAGATTCACATGGAGACCCCGATCGCTTGCGCGAACGAGGCACTCATCTGCTAGACGCGCTCTCACGGTGGTTCCAACCCAGGGACCGATTCCCCTGATCGCCTGTGACCGTGGTCCGGGTCGACCAGGTGGATTCACATGTCGGCTGCGTTCGGGTTGGGAGTGGAGGGGGCAGTTCACCACACGCTCTCAGACTGTGATCGCGGCTCACATGTGGAAATACCCGACGCGCTTTGCTGGGTTGCCCGGCCGGTCGGTAGAACTCCACATGTTCTTGGAGCGGAATCGGAGGCGACCTGTGGGATCTCACGACGCGTTCGGAT
>Ga0209777_10000593_pt1 | contig 58585 bp, 59 predicted proteins | sample FrelakmetHBP12HB_FD_187147 | JGI IMG/M metagenome (GOLD analysis project Ga0209777, IMG submission 187147) | Freshwater lake sediment microbial communities from the University of Notre Dame, USA, for methane emissions studies -HBP12 HB (SPAdes)... | ecosystem: Environmental > Aquatic >...
TTCAGGAGCCGTCAACTCCTAAAATGGCTTTTTCAGATTGAGTCGTGATTTCTATACTAATTTGATATCACAACATATATTTGGCGTCCCCACGCGGATTCGAACCGCGGTTACAGGCGTGAAAGGCCCGTGTCCTAGGCCTCTAGACGATGGGGACATCCGGATAGTCTTATGTAAACGAAATTTTATATATTGTTCAAATTAGAATGTCAAGCTTTGACTCAACAAATACGTGATAATAAAACAGCTATAATATTAACAATTTTGTTGAACTCAGATGTTTTGGTGAAAAAGATTCAGAAAAACATTTTAGCGGGCATTAAAAAAGGGATATAATACCCTACAGCTTGCCTTAAAATTCATACCTGTGATTCCTCATGCTGATCATGATCAAATAGTTGACGCGGGATATCAAATAAATCATGTAAAATTTGCCAATGTCCCTATCTGGAGCTGAATCTCTACCTGATATTACAGATGCTGAAAGTCACCATATTTGAAAAGGGTGACGTTAAATCAGCAATCTGTAAATTACGTTAAAAAAATCAAATTTCAAAGAACCACTATTAACCGGACAATACTGCTCTGAAATATATTATAGCAGAGTTACTATTTTAGAAACCCTGATTTAATGTCATCCTCAACCATTTTATTGTATTTAGATGTTTTGGCTTCCTCAATATATTCAGATTTTTTTACTTCTTTCATCATTCTCTTTAAAGATTTATATGTAATAGTTTTGATTAGACGATTCGCAATCCCTGTTGGTACACCTTTGCCAATATCCGGATCTACCATAAAAGTTACTATTGTATGTTCCCTGTCTTTCCACTCAAGTGTCCACACTGAACTAAATGAAGGCATTCTGACATATCCTTTGCCTGCGTCGTATTTCATTTCATTGGTTAAATCGGCGTAAATTATATCTTTACCATTTTTAAGATTCATATCTGCTCTGCTTTTAAGCACCATATCCCTGTCTGTAAATAGAGTAATATGTTGACGGAACCAGAGTATAAAAACATCATTTTCGTCATTTACTACTTTCAATATTTTTGTTTCTTTGCAATCTTCCATCCATCCCGGATATTTTTCAATATGTCTGAGGATCACACCAATTACTTCCATTCTAGCGGGAATGACGCATGTAGTTTTAGACGCGATGTATTCTTTGCCGGGAACCACACTCGTATATATTTGGCATCCATCTTCAGTGCCGACAAGTTTCCATTGATAGCTGTCGGCGGCAAAACTGGTTGAGGCAACAATGAAAACCGTCAGGATTACGGTAATGATAAAATTTCTTTTAGCCATAAAATCCTCCTGTGTGTAATATTCTTCTCTGGGCATGTTCAGTATTTTGCCGTTAAAATAACGCGAAAACCTATTGCACGTAGGAAATGATTTGTCAAGAAATCTACATGTCGGGTTGAACCTTAATATAGATTGTGGTATTAAAACATGCACGTATATTTATGCATTGCAAGTTGATTCCCTAAATATAAAAAATAAGGAGGTCTGTACGCGATGTCAGAAGAAACCCATAAAAAAGAACATGATGAAAAACATTTGGAAAAGTTGACCATTAAAGAATTGCGGGAGATCGCTGCGGAAATTCCCCATGAAAGGGCGATCCACGAAATGAAGAAGGAGGAACTTATCGCCTTCATCAGAGAAGCGCGGGGTATCAAGAATGAAACACCAGTTAAGAAAAAGAAACATATAGGCAAAATCAAGATGACCAAACCTGAGCTCAAGGCAAAAATCCGTGAGCTGAAAGCCCTGAGATGGCAGGCTCTGGAATCTAAAGAAAACAAAACAGCTTCTCGGCTGCGGCATCAGATTAGTCAACTGAAGAAAAAATCAAGACGTCTTGTTGCTGCTTGAGCTGCGGAATCGGCGGAAACGTATCGTTAAAATATTTCCGGTACTTACGCTATCGAAACCTCGTCGTCGCACAGTGCGGCTAGTCCCGGTAATTGCCGCCTGCAAGGTGGTAATTACCGGCGAATTGGTATTATTGAAAATTATTTTTGCTTGGGCAGGGAATTCATCTGATTTCCAGATGCTGAAGAAATCAGATCTTTCCCGAATATCCAGAAATAAGTAGTTCCGATAAGTCCACAGGCAAAGGCAGTAAAGAAGTTTACCTGCGGTGATATTTGCCAGAGGAAAGCGCCACCAAAAGCGGCAATAGAAACAATGATATCCCGAATCAAATAGTATAACCCAAACATTCCAGCTTTTTTGTCTTCCGGTGCCAGATCCATAATCAAGGCTTTGCGCGTCGGCTCGCCAAATTCCTTGAGACCGCGAATTATAAAAGCCACAACCATCATCCAGAAAGAGTGCGCAAAAAAGATGACCAACGGGAAAAGAGTAAAATTGAAAAAAGTGATCACAACGAAAGGTTTTTTCGTAGAACGGTCGGCCAGATAGGCCACCGGCAAATAGATCAAAAAGGCAGTGGTCATTTCAATAGCGGTAAGAATTCCAAACTCAGTAGCAGTGATGCCATTATATTTTATGCACCAGACAACCACAAAGGCATAAGGAATCTGCTCGGCAAAGCGGATAAGAATATCGGAAACAAGCAAATTGCGCAGCGAGGGATTCATATACCGCCAGAGGCGCGAAGGACGCTTCTCTGCTTTTCCCCGCTCGCCCTTATCATCTTCAATCATAATTTGCTGCAGGAGAAGAGAAACAATACCCAGAATGAAAGCCCCCACGAAGGCCAGCCGCACACCCGATTTTTCCCCATAGATGCCGATTAAAACTCCGCCGATAATTGGTCCCAGAGCCATTGGTAGCCGTCGGACAAGCGAATGCAGCGAAACGCCCATAGTGCGTTTATACGGCGGCAGCACGCGGGAAACAAGGCTCATTGTTGCCGGAAGCGATATCGCCGACCAGGAAAGGAAAAATATTGCGCCGACAAGCACTGCCTGCCAGTAGGGGAAAATAATGACAATGGCGTAACCAAACAGGGCAATCAGATTGAAAACCAGCAGCGCTTTTTTGTAGCCCAGACGGTCACTCAAATAGCCGCCGGGGAAGGAATAGAGGGCGGAAAGAAGATTGGTCATGCCGTTGAGCAGGCCGATGGTGATTGCGCCCCCGCCCAGAGCCATAAGGTAAATCGGCAAAAAGCGTTCGGCCATCTTCTCCCCCAGACCGACCAGGACGACCATGGCGAGCAGTGCCACCATGCTTTTTCTCAATCCAAAAAAATCAGCGATTCTTTCCCGTAAACGCATTTAATGATGTCTCTTTCAGCAATGCCGTTCCCAATTTTTTTATTTATTCCCTTACCGGACTAATATTTTGTTTACACAAGTTTATATTTACCTTGATGTGAAAAGGTCATGGACACAGCACTACACTTTTTGCCCAAAGGAAAAGAAATTATCGCAAATCGATTGTCGCCTCTAAGGGGATTATTTCTTGCTTGCTGACATATGCGTTTTCAATTTAGTCAGCCCATTCCAAATTTCGTCATCACCGACGATTTTTTTAACATCCGTAGTTGAATATCTAATGAGGCAAGTGGGCGTTGCTTGGATATTGTTTTCTTTAATGATGGTGCTGAGCATTGTTAAAATTGACTTTTCATCAAATATTTTCCAAGAAATTTTCCGTTCTTTCAAATAAGCAACCAGAGCTTTCTCCGTCTCAATGTGTTTAGTCTGGGCCGCTTCGAAAAGTATTTTGCGAATGTGAAGAACGCTGTTGGTTTTGGAGTTGGAATTTACCGAGTAAAGATAATATTGGGTGTAAATAGGCGAGGAGCTATGAAGGGGGACATCAACAAAAGTGATCTTCACCTTGTCTGTTGCCAACAATTCCTTCAATAGCGGTTCGGCTTTTGTATCAATGCGTCGGCAAGGCGGGCAGAAATAGTCGGTAAACATGACAATTTCATAGGGTCCTTTGCCCAGAAATGGAATTGAGCTAGTCGAAGACTGTCCATATGAAGGCGTAACCGAACCATAGAAAGTAAATAAAACAATTAAATATCCCAACAAACTGAAAAGCAACAACGGCAATTTATAAATTCTGAACATAGGAAAATCAACCTCCCCAAGAAAATAGAGCCACATCCGGCGGCGATCCTCAAGCCAGGCTGATGGGATCTCATAATTAATTATAAACGACAAAATCAACATTACTGAGAATGCAAGACAGAAAGGGCAATAGACATCGTTTTGCACTTGAAAGGCATATAGATGGACTTCCACGCCCAGCCCAGCGGCCAAAAGCGCCCGAACAAAAGGAGTTTGTTTAAAAGCGGCGAAGATAATGATGGCCACCATATAAGCGATGCCGACCCATTTGAGATCAATTCCCCAGATATCGCCTTTCAGATAACTGCATGCCGAATCGCAGTAGTCGTAATAAGCCATAAGACCGATACCGATCAGCGAAAGCACGATGGTCATAAGGTCGCGATATTTTTTTATGAAATCTTTTATGGCCATTAGTGGTAGTATCCTTAACGCGTTTTTTATATATCATCTTTTAAAAAATTTCTTTCTAAATTTCAGGTCACGTTAACAATATAATGAGTACAGTAACTTCAATAAGCAGTCCTATTTTCTCATGTTTGGAATATAGTCAAATAACCATAAGTATCAACAATTATTTTTTGTTAATTTTTATATATGACTTAGAAAAAATACAAACAATAATGTTCTTGACGGTTATTTCTCTTTTATTGTAGATTTGTTCCGACGCATAAACAGGATGAAAAAGTAATGGCTAAAATATTAATTGTTTATCATTCGCAGACAGGAAGAACTGAAAAGATGGCAAATGCCGTAACCGTTGGAGCTAAGTCTATCGAAGGAGCAGAAGTAATTTTGAAGAAGGCCAGAGATGCCACGTTAGAAGATCTTTTAACAGCCGACGGTCTTGCTTTCGGCACACCGGAAAATTTCGGTTATATGTCCGGAATGCTCAAGGATTTTTTTGACCGCACTTTTTACGGCGCGCAGGAAAAAGTTTTTCGCAAACCTTTTGTTATTTTCATCAGCGCAGGAAACGACGGAACGGGAGCGCTCAGAGCTATTGAACGCATCGCTTTAGGTTACAAATTTAAGACCGTTTATCAACCGGTTATTGCCAAAGGAACTATTACGGAAGAAATTATAAGTCAATGCCATGAACTGGGCGCTACAATTGCCGGCGGTTGCCAGATGGGCATCTATTAGCTTTTCCCCCTCAACGATGACAAGATTATGGTTTACGGTACAGTTTTACCCCCGCAAGCGGCGGAAATATTTCCGCCGCTGTAATAGTTTTAATTATTGGATTATCTTCCGCGTCCGGCGCGGCATTGGCGCTTGAGAGTTGAAATTCTACTAAGGCGTGTATTTGAACGACACTCTCATTTTAACGCGATATTCTACCACTTTGCCTTCTTCAATTCTCATGTCGAGTTCCTTGACTTCCGCAACCCTGACTTCCTTCAGACTTTTTGTAGCCAGTTCAACACCCTTTTTTGCAGCGTCTTCCCATGATTTTTCACTGCCCCCGATAATTTCAATGACTTTATAAATGCTGCCCATAATCCTTCTCCTTTCTGTTTAATGAGTTGAAAAGAATAAACGTTTCACACCAGCTTTTCAGCCGATAACAATGGATAACGCAAGCAGTCCGTTTTAACGATCAAGGTAAAAAACGGCATTCGAATCATATAAGCGGTGCATTGGCAACGTCCAATGAGAACAAATGGAAAAGGCTAAAAAATAATATCGCGATGAGAATATCTATTTTGAAATCAGATAATGCCGTCGAAAATTAGCATAAGCCGGTGAAGGAGAAATTACTCAAAGCAATAACAGTTCATTTGTTTAATTGAGATTATACCTCTTTTAAAAAAACGTCAATCAGAGAATATAAACGGTTCACTACTTGTGATAAGTAGCTAATATTAGTGGAAAACCAATGACCGCTGTTCAGCCATGATATGCCTATGTTTTAATTCCATTTTCCGGAATTGATTGGTGGGACGAAAGCGTTACCAAATTTGCCGACGGAAGACTCGTAGGCACCAATAACAAAAACGGCGTTTACGAATGGGTGACCCGTAAAGAAGTCAACACCCGCATCGATAATCTCCGGGCAGGTTTGGCAAAGCTTGGCTTCAACAAAGGTGATGCCGTCGGTATCATCGCCAATAACCGTGTAGAATGGATTGTCGCGGCTTTTGCCACCTAGGGACGTATTGCCAGTTTCGTTCCCATTTATGAAGCGGAATATATTCCTGAACAAGGCTTCCCTACTTGGCCTGTTTTTGCTGCTTTGCCGGTGATTTTCTGGGTTTACCCTTGGCATGTTTAAGCGCGGCTTCGATGAATTTACTGAACAACGGATGAGGTTTCGTCGGCCGTGATTTGAACTCGGGATGAAACTGGCAACCCAGAAACCAGGGGTGATTCTTTATTTCCACAATTTCCGCCAAACGGCCGTCCGGCGAAGCGCCGGTTATCTGCAATCCTTTATCCGTCAATATCTTCTTATAGTCATTATTAAATTCATAACGGTGACGGTGCCGCTCCGAAATTTCCTTTTGTCCATACGCCGCATACGCAAAAGAATCAGGACTTACCACACAAGGATAGGCTCCCAATCGCATGGAAGCGCCCTTATCCTTAACATTGCGTTGTTCGGGAAGCAGGTCAATTACCGGATAGGGAGTCCGGGAATCAAATTCAGAACTATTAGCTTTAGCCAGAGAGCAGATATTGCGGGCATATTCCACTACGGCCATTTGCATCCCAAGACAAATTCCGAAATAAGGAATTTTATTTTCCCGCGCAAATTGCGCCGCCGTGATCATACCTTCAATGCCGCGAATGCCGAAGCCCCCCGGGACCAAAACTCCATCCACATCATCGAGCTGGCCTCCCAGTCCTTCCGCTTCCGCTTTTTCCGAATCAATAAATTTCAATTTCACTTTGCAATTATTGGCAATTCCGCCATGCACCAGCGCCTCATTGAGGCTCTTATAGGAATCGGTCAGGTTTACGTATTTGCCGACAATGCCGATGCACACTTCATGAGGAGGATTATTGAATTTGTCCACAACTTTTTCCCATGCGTCAAGTTTCGGTTGTCCGGTCCAGATATTGAGCAGATCAACAATCTTTGTATCCAACCCCTCGCGGTGAAAAACAAGCGGCACCTCGTAAATACAACTAACATCCTTAGCGGTAAAAACAGACGTGACCTCCACATTGCAAAAAAGTGCTATTTTGGATTTGATGTCATCGGATAAGAAATTTTCAGTCCGGCAAAGAAGGATGTCCGGCTGAATACCGATTTCGCGCAGTGCCTTGACGCTGTGCTGCGTAGGCTTGGTTTTGACTTCTCCCGCGGTTTTGATAAAAGGAACCCAGGTCAAATGAATAAAGATGGCATTTTGTTTTCCCGCTTCGTTGCGGAACTGGCGAATGGCTTCCAGAAAAGGAAGGCTTTCAATATCTCCTACCGTGCCGCCGATTTCCACAATCGATACATCATATCCGGCGGCTGTTTTACGAATGTAATCTTTAATTTCATTGGTGATGTGGGGAATTACCTGCACGGTCTTACCCAGATAATCGCCATGTCTTTCCTTGGTAATGACGGAAAAATAAACTTGGCCGGTGGTGAGGTTGTTACACTTTCCCATGCAGGTCGAAGTAAATCTTTCGTAGTGCCCCAGATCAAGGTCGGTTTCCGCGCCGTCATCGGTGACAAATACTTCACCGTGTTGAAAAGGGCTCATTGTGCCGGGATCAACGTTAATATATGGATCCAGCTTTTGATTGGTGACTTTCAGACCGCGGCATTCCAGTATAGCTGCAATCGAAGCCGCCGCCAAACCCTTACCCAAAGAAGAAAGAACACCGCCTGTGACAAAGATAAATTTTGTTTTCATGATTTGTCCTCAACACTCCCCATGTATATTCTTGATTGCAAAAGCTCCCGTTACCCAGACTCCATACTTGCGGGAGAGCTTCATTTCCCCGATATGGCCCATTGCTTAATTCTGCCAGCCAGTACCTCCACTGGCTCGCTGAACAAATCAACAAGCGGTATTTTTTCCAGATAATTATCATCCCAGACAATGTTGTATTCGTTTACCAGATTACGGATATCATTGTAGCGGTAACCTAAAACTTCTTTCTTTTTGCCTGCGGGCAGAAGTTCATTGTAGTCCACATGGAACAAAACGAGATTGCTGACAAATTCATTTTCTCCCCAAATAGGTAAGATAACGATCGCTGCTCCATCCGCCTTACCTTTCCCGATATAAGCATGCCCTGTACTGACAATCGTCCTTTTCGTGCCCATCAACATTGCGGAAGATTCTGCGCGCGATTTCATATCCTTGGCCACTCCGCCCTTTTTGCGGATTGTAATGGTCGAACCTTCAGCGGGATTGCCCTGCGCGTCGAGATTGTTAATAGCATAAATGGTGTACCCCCGCACGGTGGAAATGGCCGGCTGAATTCTGCTTACAGTAAGTACGTTTCTGTAGGTCAGATTTTGGGCGGCAAATTTCAGCTTCTCCAGCAGATCGAAAATAATTCCCTTGAGTTCCTTTTCCTTGCGACTTGTGCCTACCGTAACTGTTTTGGCCTGATGACGTATCGCGTCTATGGGTCTTGTCAATTCATCAATCGCTCGGCCCAGGGTAACATCCAGAAGATCAAGCGGCGAGGAAAAATCTTCATCAGTCTTAAATTCATGGCGGAAATCTTCCAGCGGTAATTTTCCCGCGGCATATTTAGCCAGAAGCACAACATCCGAAATTGTCCGAACGCCCAGCAAATTGAACGCCCCATCATTGCGATGATGATTGAAATTCTGATAAAAATCGTTAACCATGCGGCGAAACTGAGTATCCGCAATCCTCTCGTAAAGAGAATAATTCATTTTCACCTGACGAGCCATGGCCAGATTAAGATCATTTCTGAATTCCCGAAAGACACGTGCTTCTTCATCGATGGCGCGGGCGGCATAATAACCCCATAGATGTCCCGCCATGGTATTGAGAATCACTGGCAGCGGCATGGCTGCCACCGGGAGAGAAATTACAGCATCGGCAATCTTATCGAAACGATCATCACCTTCATCGGCAAAAACAATGACTGCAGCCTTATGCGCTTTAAATATAGCTACATCCTTGGCGATATCTTCCGCGACCGCGCCAGGACTGCCGGCGGCACAAACCAGAATCAAAGGTTCCGCCGATAGATCAATGTGCTTTTTATTTTCAATAATATCGGAGGAAATGGTTTTGTAACATAATTCGCTTAGTTTGATTCGAATCTCATCAGCCGCCGCTTTGTTGGGCCCGCTGCCCACTATCGCCCAGAATTTCTTCGCGGGGGTTTTTTTCACACAGGCGGAAATTTGATCCTTTCTGGCAAAAACCAGCTCCATCAGTTGCGGAGCGCCTTCTAAATTACGCAATTCTGCTGTGATGTAATCATCCCTGCGGGCGCCTAAAAGCTGAGCAAAGAAAAGTGCCAAAACATGGCCGGCAATAATTTGTGAATAAAAGGCCTTGGTGGAAGCAACCGACATTTCAATATCGCGTCCATCACTAGTGTAAAATACTCCGTGCGATTTAGCGGTGATATCCGATTGCCTCCGATTGACGATGGAAATGATAAAAGCGCCACGCTCTTTGGCCATAGCTACGGCGCGATTCGTATCTGTTGTTGTTCCGGACTGGGTAATGGGGATCACCAGGGAATCGGATAAATCATCCTTTAAGAAAAATCCGCTCAATTCGGAAGCCACTTTGCACATTATATTAATGTTCTTATTTTTTAAATAATGTTCCAAAGCGTCAGCCACTGCCGCACCGGCGACAGCCGCCGTTCCATGACCAATGACGATTACATTTTTGATCGTACCGTTTTGGAGTCTTAAACGAACATCTGCAGGAACAATATCTTCACCTAAATTGAAAATGACCTGCGACAAAGAATTTTCCTTGGTGGTGAGAAGATATTTACCTCGCAGGGTCCTTTTAATCGAAATAGCGGATTCGGAAATTTCCTTGAGAAAGAAGTGGGGATGATCGCCGCGATCAATATCGCGCGTTGTAATTTCCGCTTTCTGTAAATTACTATCCTTCAAATCAATTTTGGTGCCATCGTAATAGCAACCTCTTGCTCCTTCCAGTCCTCCCGATGAGGCTTGATCTAAGATAAATATTTGTCCCGCTGCTTTGCTTTCAGCACTTGCGGTTTCTTCACCATTCATTTTGATAAAACGGGGCATCACTTCCACCAACCCGTAGAGTTCCGAAGAAAACATGTATTGATCAGAACTGATCCCTACATAAATGGACTGGCCACTGCCTTTGAGCGCTAGAAACATTTTGCCTGGTTCCAGATCACTGGTCATAGCTATCGCATGCGAACCTTCAAAATCATTTACGGCCAAGCGAAACGATTCAGTAAGATCATTACCGGTTTTCAGATATTTCTCGATTTGCAGGGGAATAATTTTTGTATCAGTTGTGACTTCCGGAGCAATCAGTTCCTTCTCTGCCGAAATCCCGGCTCGTAATGCCGGGTAGTTGTCAATATCGCCATTTAAAACAACATTAATATGCGCTACGGAATTTTGATAAAAAGGAAAATGTGGATTTTTTTGATCAAGTTTATAATTATTGACAGGATGACAATTTTCCTCCGTAATCGAACCGACAGAAGCCCAGCGTGTATGAGTGAGCGCTGTTTCGCATGCCGCATCCATTTGGGCAAAACATTGAAAAATCTGATCATTTTTAATTATTTGTCTTAAATCCCTGACATTGCGCCCCAGTTCGCCGACAATGGAAAATGTTTTGTAGGTAAAAGTTACGGTTGTTCTTTTTTCAGCAGCGGAAAATACATGAGGCGCAATCCCGATCGATCCGTTGACAATATCTCCCTCCTGTGACCGCATTGAATAATCTTCGTATAAGCCTTTTTCCTTCAGCTTAAGCAGGATGCCTTCCACATCCTTTTCTTTTTTCAGGGTAAAAACAATTTGCAGTCCCGCGGAATCTCTGCCCCGAACTTCCAGACGGTCCAGTGCATTGAGCAATAAATTAATTTGCCGATATTTTTTGAAAGCCGCCGAATTGAGCGCGGGCATTTTTTTCGCGCTGGAAAGATAGAGAATTTTTGCGAAATTATCCAGGATATCTTTTTCTAAAATCCATTGGATATCTTTGAACAGAATAACCCGGCTATTAATAATTTCCAGGTCTGTGGAAGTAAATTTGTTGGCGTTATCTTCCAGCATCTTTTCTTCTTCCGCTAAAAATACTTTCATTTTTTCAACTAAACTGAAAAGCTTTTTGGCTCTTAAAGTCTGGGAGAAAAGGATTTCCTGCTTACTTTCCTGCTTTAACTCCAATGTAATTTTTTCCATGGAATTAAGTGTTTCGATTCCACTTAAGTATGCTTCCGGGGTAATCTTTCCGGTCAAGGCATTTTTCAGACCAGAACTTTTGATTTTTTTCCAAAAAGACGCCAGTGCAAGGTCGTCAATTAAGTCTGTGGAGTTTTTATTGGACTGGAAAGTCATTAACCCGGCAAAGCCGCAGTTAAGTTGGGAAGTCATAACTGGGAAAAAAATTATTGCCGGAACGGAAACACTTGTTGGGCGTTTTCCTATAAATACTTGACAGACCGCAAGAAACTGGCCGGTATTTTTTATTGTATTGAACATTCGCGCAATAAACATTATTTTTCTTTCTGCCTATGAGCGTGAGAATTATTTATACACTCAGTGATAATATTTTCAGTAATATCTCTTAACCAATCAGTGCCTTCCCGGCTTTGCGTAGGCGTTAACAACGTTATCGCTTCCATGTAAGAGTTGCCTTTATTGGACAGGCGCTGCATTATTTTTAAAAAGGAATCTCTTTTCTTCCGCCCGATTTTTTCTTCATTGTTGCCGGAAAGATATGCTTCCATTTTCGGCCAATCCTGCAAAAACTGTTTTTGAGCACACGACACGCTATCCGGATATTTTTTTTTCATTTTTTTTGTGACTACTTCCATGGACATTTCCATGTTCTTTGCAAACAGGCGCAGTTGTTTGATCCTTTCAGTAATGGCTTCATCCAAAACATTGCAAGCTCCGGAATAAAGAGCATCGCCATACGTTTCCCTTATAAAAAACTCGCGGCGCACGTAGTGATACCATTGTCTTAAAGCCGATAAATTAGCAACATACTCTATATTACGTTTAACTTTTCGAATAATGTCGCTGCCGTAGGCTCCGGCAACAAACTCTTTCTTCTTTTCCAGTGAAGATGAGGATGACCAAAGTATTCCTTCAGTCTTAAAATCCTGCCGGCAAATAATACCAGCAGGAATCACCGTTCCATAATCAATTTGCACCGGCCCCACAATGCCACCCTGACCGCCCAGGAATATCGGCGGTTCCCGCAGCATTACACCGCGCGGCACATCACCGATTAAAGAAGGAGTAGCTTTGTCTTGCCGGGGAGTATAATTGAAATGGATGTAGGAGCTGCCCACTTCACTATGATTCCTCCGGCTAGTTCCGCCAGCCATCAGGCAATCACAAAAATTAACCAGACTGCCTAACTGAACAAAAGGGAAAAGGATTGTTTGTTTCAAGCCGACACAGTGATTTCCGCCGGATTCTTCTTCCAAAAGGCAGCCGGTACGAACCTGTGCGTTGCTGCCCATTGTCGCTTTATTCAAAAAAACCGAATTGGTAAAATATCCACCCCTTAATTCAACCGATGCACCTAGTTGACAATCAATTAAAGTAACAGGTGCTTCATATCCCAGTTTTACATCTTGAGCGATCAATGTATTTTCGCCGTAAATCCTTGCTGCGCCATAAATTATTGAAGAACCGGCAATCCTCTCCGGATTTACCTCATTGCCGATTTCCACAGAAAAAGGGGCCGTCATCCGGACCCCTTTTTTCAAGAGACAAATTACCTTTTGAGGTAAAGTTACAGTTTTCTTAATGGTTCTAGTCATAAATGTTTTTTAGACGGCTACTTATTATTTTTTCCACAGCTAATACCCAGTTTAGCCATTTTATCGGTAAACGTGTTACGGCTGATGCCTAGAAAAACCGCGGCCGAACTTTTTACGCCATTTGACCGGCGCAGAGCAATTTTAAATAGACCCTTCTCCACCATATTCATAACTTCTTCGTAAAGCTTGCTTTTGCGATCACCGGAAGAAGATAAGATTATGGCAATATCTTCCAGTTTTTCCCCCATTATTTCTTCGACAGCCCCATAAGGGGTTGCCTTCACATTCATAACAATTTCTGATTTATTCTGCTTTTTCGACCGCATTTTTTGAAGCTTACTCCTTTCGGACAAAATTTACTAAAAAGAAAAAAGAATATATTTTTAAAAAACATGATTAATCGCAAATTTAAACTGATATCAATTTTAAAATTATAAAGGCAGTACTTATTAACACAGCTAACCAACACATCACAATCAGAGAACATCGTTCGACAGGATTATCTAAATAATTATTAATTTCCGTTTCAACTCTTTCGTTTCCTAGCTTATCCACAAGAAAACGAATAAGTAAAGCATGGTTTTCTAATAAGTTGGAAAAGAAATAAAAACCCTTAGTTGTTGTTAATATAAAATAGATTTTATTGCGCATATTAACAACACCTAAATGCGTAATTTCCGTCCAGACAAATTCTTTTGTCCGGGAAAATTTCTCTATTTTCAAGCCCTCGTTAGTTACAACAATTTTTCTCCTTGTTGCTTCAATGGCAATAAGCAAGGTACTGGCAAAGGAAACAGCTAGAACAATTTTCTCCCACATTTGACCTTTGAATAAGCTTAGTAAAAATAATAAACAAAGAAGTGCGACGATAGTGATGAAAGGTACGAGGAAATACCGTTTAATTCTAAAAACATTTTGTGCCATTTTTTGATTTCCTGATTTAATATGATTTGTTACCCAAACTATCAAATATTGTTTTTCTGTATGGTTTCATTTGCCTCGAACCACTGGTCTTATACTCTCTGATGGAGCCGGAGAATTCCAAGTCGCGGGATTGAATCAATTGATTTTGGTGGACTTTAGCATAGGCCAATTAATGAGTCAAGAAACGTAAATATTTTTTTGGGTTTGTCCGGATTAAGAGTCCTTGTTCGGGATTTACACCTTCCTTGTTGTCAATCACGGATATGAACCCCAGGGCAAGCCATTGACCAAAATTCCGTCCTAAAGGACGGGGTATTATACCCCGCTTATGCGGGATATCCATATGTGCTTTGCACAATGGATAATTTGTCCAACAAGTTTCAGCGCGCTTTGCTTCTGAAACTTGGGACTCATTAATTCGACTAACAAACTTCTATTTACTACGCTTTTGAAGTTTGAGTATCACAATAAATTATAATCTTTGGCAAATACTAATAATGTCAGACCATATTGTTATCTCCTTATAATTATGGTATGTTTAAAAGGATGATTACAATTTTGTGACAGCCTAGATCCATGTAGATATATAGTTAAAATATTGTGGTACTGCCAAAAATCATGGCGGTTAATGGAGAGAGCAGATCTCAACCCAATAATATCGGAAGAAAAGGGTTTGCTTGTCTTAATAAAAGAAAATCGGACAATTAACCATAAATCATCAGGTACATCATGACGCTGAATCTGTTGACACTGAAGTTCTCAGGGGAGTCATCAATCCTTGAAGCGCCATTTCTGAGAAATTACTACCGGGTGTCACTTCCCCAAATCCGCCTATCTCTAATATTGGGAGCGTTTGTTTATGCTGCTTTCGGCAATTTGGACGCGTTACTAATGCCCGAACAGAAATCCACCATATGGTTTATTCGTTTTGTTATCACTTGTCCTGCATTCATAGGTACTTTTCTGATGTCGTTTTCCAAGTCCTTTGAACGATATATGCAACCCCTTCTGATGAGTAATCTTATTCTGGCCGGTGCGGGCATTGTTGATATGATTATCATTGCTCCAACGCCAATCAATTATTATTATTATGCCGGCCTGATACTTGTTTTCATGTGGGGGTACACTTTCGTTTGTGTTCGGTTCCTCTGGGCTTCATTAGCCGGATGGGTGCAAGTGGTATTATACGAAATTGCCGCTATCTGGATCAGTCCAACGCCCTATAACGTTCTGATCAGCAACAACTTCTTTTTCCTCAGCGCAAATGCCATAGGAATGCTTGCCTGTTATTCCATCGAATTCTATGCCCGGCGTGATTATTTCCTGACTCAACAATTGGAGCTTGAGCGGGAAAAGATTAGTCAGATTAATCAGGAACTAGAAAGGCGTGTGGAAAAGAGAACGGCGGATTATCAGAAAATTAATCGAGCGCTTGAGCAGGAAATCTTTGGTCACAAGAAAGCGGAAGGTGCTCTGCGGGATAGCGAAGAGCGGTATCGGGCGTTGGTGGAAAATGCGAACGATATGGTTTTTAGGACGGACAAAAACGGACTTTTCACCTTCGTAAATGCGTCGACGGTCCATATTACAGGATACGAGGAAGAGGCTATTATTGGGAAGCATTATCCGACATTTATCCGTTCGGACATGCGTGACGAAGCCATTAAGTTTTTCGGCCGTCAGTTCGTAAAGGGGATTAAAAATACATATTCAGAATATCCCATTATTATAAAGGATGGCGGTGAGGTTTGGCTTGGACAAAATACACAGTTGATCGTGGAAGATGGCAATGTTACAGGCTTTCAGGCAGTGTCCCGCGATATCACCGAACGCAAACGGTTAGAAAAGGAATTGAAACAAAGCGAAGAAAGATACCGTGAACTGAGTATTATCGATGACCTAACCCAGCTTTATAATGCCAGGCATTTTTACCAACAGCTTAAAATGGAAATCGACCGGCTGGACCGCCATGAATATCCATTAACCCTTCTTCTTCTTGATTTAGATGATTTCAAGGAGTTCAACGATACTTACGGCCATATTGAGGGGGACCAGGTCTTATTACGGCTCGGCCGGGTGATAAAAAGGTGTCTTCGCAAGGCAGATTCCGCCTATCGTTATGGCGGTGAGGAATTTACGATCATTCTGCCCATGACAACAAGCGAGGAAGGCATCGTTATTGCGGAAAGAATCACAGAAGAATTAAAAAAAGAGGATTTTTCTCCGGTGCCGGATAAACACGTCCATCTTACAGTGAGCATAGGGCTTGCGCAGTACAAGAAACAGGAAGATATGAAGGCCTTTGTTAGCCGGGTTGATCATCTCATGTATCAGGGAAAAAAGGATGGAAAAGACAGGATTTGTTCGGAGTCATATCCTCAAGAGAGAAGAAGTAACGAATTGAAAAATATAAAAAATTACCTGATGTCATTTGTGGAACGGGGAGGCCCTGAACCAAGTGAGTATGTTGAGCTCAACGATCACTTTTATTCTATAAACTCCATGCTTAAAGAGAGTAAGATTTCTCGCGCTCAAATCAGGGAGTTGTGGGCGGTTTGCGGGGAAGCTTTTTCGGAAGGTGCCATGCAGGGATTTGTGTGCAAAAGTCCCCATGGTTATCACGGTGATTATGAAATAATGGATAGAATTTATATGGAATGGATTTCATCTCAAAAACATCTGGAAAATTGGGATAAGTTTTTTCATTGGCAGGCTGCACCCAAAGCAGTGCGAAACAGGAAAGAATATTTTAAGAGCATATTATCTGGAATTGACAAATCACAGGTTATAGAACCGGCTGTGTTGAATATAGGTAGCGGCCCATGTCGTGATATTTATGAATACAAATGTGAACATCCATTTTCAAAGATACATTTTGATTGTCTGGATGTGGATTCAAATGCCATAAAATATTCCAAACAACTGCTCAATTGTTCGGATGTTACTTTCTTTTGTGAAAATGTGTTTCGTTTCCGTTCGGAAAAACGATACGGCTTAATCTGGTCTGCAGGACTTTTTAATTATCTTGACAATGAAAAGTTTATATTCTTACTACGCTCATTAATGAAAATGTTAACAATAAATGGCAAAATAGTTATTGGCAATTTTTCAACATTAAATCCATCAAGAGATTATATGGAATTGGGGGAATGGTTTTTATTCCATAGGGACATGGACAATTTGACTGAATTGGCTGGCAAAGCGGGCGCTGATCCTTGTTCAGTTTCAATTGAATCCGAGGAAACAGGGGTTAATCTATTCTTAACAATAGGCAATAAGGACGTATAGAGGGTTGGGCGACAACAACGTGATTCGTGTCTTTTGATACGGCGTGAACTGTGAGATAAGCTGAAATGTTGGTGCGAAGTCCATACAAATCAAGAGGACTAATTAATCGAGCAAACCATTTTTTTAAGGAAATATCTTGATATAAAGATTCCGATTAGCTAGTATTCTACACCAATTTGATTATAAATTACCACTTTGCAGGTGGTAACTTACCGGTAAGGTAAAATTGTAAGTTATTATGCGCTCTCCTTGCGGAAAACGCTTCCGGCCTTCGGCAAAATTTGTTAACATCGTCGTTGGCTTCCTCAACGTATGTACACAATACGCTTGCGGAGACTACTTCTTGCCGAAGCTGATCCTTTGACCGGATGCGCAATAAAAATAAAATTTTTACCCCACAGGGAAGTGATGCCGAAAAAGTGGCAGCTTCAAAACAAAATGTTATTAAAATTTTCGTTGAAGAAGGCTGAATGTTCGTTAAAGTAATCAGTATGAGCGTCATTGGCATGGAATCATACCCTGTGTTCGTAGAGGTGGACACATCTCAGGGGTTGCCTCAGTTTGCCACTGTCGGTCTACCTGATGCTTCAGTTAAAGAAAGCAGGGACCGGATTAAAGCCGCCATAAAAAATTCCGGTTACCGTTTCCCCCGCAGTCATGTGACTATCAATCTGGCTCCCGCTGATATAAAAAAAGAAGGAACAGGTTTTGACCTTCCCATTGCTGTGGGCATCCTGGCAGCGGAAGAATTAATTAAAGAAGCCGCTTTGCAGGATTGTTTTTTTATTGGTGAACTGTCTCTCGATGGCAGCATTAAAGGCGTAAACGGCGTTTTACCGGCCACTTTTAAAGCAAAAGAAATCGGCATCAAGTCGGTCTTTGTTCCCGAAGAAAACGCCGCGGAAGCGGCTATGGTGGAAGGGATTAACGTTTTTCCGGTGAAAACACTGCCGGATGTTGTGGAATTTTTAGCCGGCCGGAGTAATATCGAGCCGCTTTCTTTGGACATAAGTAAAATTTTCCAAAAAACCCGTAAATATGAAGTCGATTTTAATGAAATAAAAGGTCAGAAGCAGGCAATGAGAGCGCTGGAAATTGCGGCGTCAGGTGGCCATAATGTAATTATGATCGGTCCGCCCGGCTCCGGTAAAAGCATGCTGGCGAAAAGGCTGCCGACTATTTTGCCCGATCTTTCCTTTGATGAGGCAATTGAAGTTACCAAGGTTTTTTCCATTGCCGGCTTCTTGAATAAAGACGAAACACTAATGGCGGTGCGGCCGTTTCGTTCACCGCATCACACGATATCCGATGCCGGTCTGGTTGGCGGCGGCCAGACACCGCGCCCGGGAGAAATAAGCCTTGCCCATCTGGGTGTGCTTTTTCTGGATGAACTTCCTGAATTCAAAAAAAACGCGCTGGAAGCCCTTCGCCAGCCTTTGGAGGACGGCACCATAACAATTACGCGTTCTTCAGTAACAGCTTCTTTCCCCGCGAAATTTGTGTTGGTGGCGGCAATGAATCCCTGAGGTTGTGGTGCTTATCCATCATCATTTCAGATGATGATGGAAGATAGCAGAGGTTAATGGTTACGTCTTCTGAGCCGATGATGATTTTATCGGTAATATTTTCGATGATCTTTTGTTTCTCTTCAAAAGCAAGTTTCGGCCAGCGCGAATATAGGTCTTTAGCTTCATTGAGAATATGATCACTGGAAAGGTATTGAATTCTTAGGAAGTCGATTTCTCCTTGAAGGTCAGGGAACTGAGCATCTATTTGATTCACTCTTTCTGTTTTGGGGCGATAAAGACTTCCGAAGGTTTTTGAATCTATCTCTTCGTCCATATACGATCTATATATCTTGTCCATCTCCCGTTCAGTCTTTTTCTTTTCGTCAAGGAGCGCCTTTGAGAGCTCTTCTTTTTCCTTAATCGTTTGGTCAGCTTTATCTAAATATCCGGCGATATCAGATTGAGAGAAAAAGAAGTCCCTGAGTTGGTGGTGAAAGATGTCTTCAAGATCAGTGACGCCGATTTTATTTCGACATTTATAGCAAGTATACTTCGGCGAATTTGAAGGTACATACATTTTATTTCCACAATTACAAAAGGCAAAACCGGTAAACAAGTGAACAGGCTTTTTGGTCGGTCTCTTGTTTTTCTTTTCCTGATCATCAAGGATTGCGTTACACTGATTCCATAACTCCTCGGAGACAATTGGTTCAATTTCGGTAAATATCCATTCTTCTTTTGGCTTTGTAACCCACTTTTTATTGTCGCCAAGGCTTTTAGTATAGTTTTGTCGATAAAGCCCTTTAGCCGAGGGATCGCACAGCAGCCTTAGGACGGTGGTATCTGAGAAATTAGACCCGTTTCTTGTCCGGTAACCCATTTCATTCAACAACCGGGCTACGGTTTTCTTTCTTTTATGTTCCAAGAATAGCTCGTGCAGTAGCTTTCGAACAGGAGCTTCTGTGGGATCAGGCACGAGCTTTTTATCTTTCCAGCTATAACCAAAAGGAGCTTGGCCACCGAGAGGCTTGCCGAGTTTTGCCCGAATTGGCACCGAAGCTGCTACCCGTTCTGAGATTTCTTCACGTTCCCACTGGGCCATAGCAGCAATCATCGTGTAGAAGAGCCTGCCAGCCGGGGTTGAGGTGTCAATTGATTCTTGAAGAGAAATGAGGTCGGCGTCGTATTTCCGGAATATATCCGCAAAATCAAGAAGCTCTCTGGTGTTGCGGGCCAGACGTGCAAGTTTGGAAAAAATGAGACCGGTGATATGGCCGTTCTCTATATGCTCCAGCATTCGTTGCGTTTCGGGTTGCCCCATGACAGATTTACCGCTAACTGCTTCCAGATGGTAAACTTCCCGCACGTGCCAGCCCTTGGCTTCAGCATAGAAGCGCGCTCGTTTTTCGTGATGTTCTGGACTTTCACCTCTGGCTTGGTCTTCTGTTGAGACCCGAATCCAAATACCGACGGACTTGGACTTTTCCATTCAATATCCATCCTCGTTTAAAAAGGAGTATTAATCAATCTCAGATGAAATCTGAAATTCATCTAATGACGTTAAGAATTGTAAGATTTTGGAATTATCAGGACATGGGTGTCTCCCCAGTAACTCTTTGCTTTAACCAATATTTTACATTTCGATAAAATTATACCATCACTGGTTTTCCACCATGATAGATCTTCAAAGGCTTCAGCATAATCAGTTATACAATTATGAACATCATATATTATTGAACGCTCAGGTACACGCATATTTTTAAATATTTTAATATTCATTTCTTTTGCAGCTTCGTTGGCAGTGACCTTTATTGCACGTAATACAGGTGCTGGCGTATCAAAGAAACTGGTTTGCATAGCTTGTCTTATCTCCGACATTTTTAAACCTGCTTTGCACAAGAGAAGTATACACGGTTCAGGCCATGCCTTAACGAAACCAATAAGAGAAGATTGGTTGCTTGCATCCGGACACAGAGATTGTCTAAGAGAATCTATTTTTTCAAAAGATATTTCACTTTTTATATGTGGTTTTATGAATGGGCTATAAAATCCAAATTTGCCAGCAATGATATCAACCATTTGTTCTTCAGGATCTTTTTCGGGAAGATGTAATGTTCTCGTAAAACATAGACGTGATTGATCTGTGAGCACAAGAAGATGAGCCACTTCATGCCATTTAGTGTAGTATGCTCTTTTAACATTTTTGCCACGGCAATCGATTATAGATACAAATGGAAATTCCCAAGGCTCTCTGTTTGATTTTTTATATGTTATACCCGGCATATTTTTAGATAATTCCTGATCCAAGGTTACAAATATTTTTTCCCCTTGCTTTAAGTATTTTTCTTTAATTTTCATAAGGTCGTTATCACTATAAATTTCCTCAAAAGAAGTTCCAAGCTTACCGGCAATCCAACTAAGAAAATCTGATAATGAATGACAATCAGTTGCTTCTTTTAACAATTTTTTTATTCTTTTTTCGCAATAGTTCAAAATATCAGAAACTGGATCATTACTCGTTTTAATGCCTAAATCTTTGGCTAATTTCCAAATCTTTGTTGACTGCCTTAATCTTGTTGTCACTTATTTAAATACCTCCTTTATCGCTGCATAAAACTTTTTCCATTCATCAACTGTAAGAGACTTACGGTATTTGTTACTTCTTCTGGCAACAGCTGAGTTAAAAGTCTTGAGAAGATCAAGCGCGTCACTATAACTAAGATTCATGTCCTCGGCTGCTTGAGATAAATCCGGTGGTATTATAATTTGCTCATTTTCTATATTTTCTTTTACCTCACCGCTTAGTAAATAATCAACAGATGCACCCAAACTATTGGCTATGCTTAATATGCCTTTCGAACCGATATTCCTTTTATTATTCTCAACATCACATAAAAAACCCTTACTAATGTGAGCCATTTTTGCAAGCTTCTCCTGAGTAAGGCCTCTTTTCTCTCTGATCTCACGGATTCTATCGCCTGTAGTCAATATTCCGTCCTCCTAAAAAAACTTTGTTCTTTATACATTACTATAGTTACGCAATGCAAGAAAAAAATTCTTGACATATTATTAAAAGTTCGCTATACAGTATCGCAATCGCTTATAGCGAAATTAAAATTACGGAGGTATTGAACATGGCTAAAAATCCACCCTACGGAGATGGTCGGAGACAAGGTGCGGTAAGGGATCGGTCTCAAACTTACAACCCCAAAAATGATCGTTGGATCAAACGGGATACAGAAACGGGAAAGTTTATCGATCAGAAAGCTGATGAAGACCCATTTAAGGGCGTTCGTAAAGAAAAATAGGAGGAAACTTTTATGAAACTTCAGGGAGCGGTAATAAAAGAACAGGGGGTTACCTTTGCAGTTGTGGTTGTAAAAAAATCAATTTTAGACAACAGAATAGAGGCAAATAGAGCAATGCAAGGATTTCAGCCAATATTCCCTGGCATTCCTATTGTACTGATGGCACAGAACCATCAAGGAAGGGCGGAATATTATGGACGTCAAGATATTTCTCGTTTTCTTGCAGGTGTTCCATTACATGCGATTCCTTGGAAAGAATATACGGTAAATTAATGCGGGACACACATATTATTGAATGAGAAAAAACTAATCATCTAATTAACAAAGGAGGGAATTATGAGTAAATGGGCTGATTACGGAATTTCAGCGGTTAAATTTAATGAAGCACATACCCACATTAATAAGGTTAGAGTGCATCCTGATAATGGCGATTCTATAGGAGCTTTTACAGAGCAAACAAGAATGGACATAGTTAACGCAATTAAAAAAGGTACAACATTTGTAACAATATTTAAAGGCAGTGACGGAAAATGGCAGAAGGGTCAATCTGTTTACATTATTAAAATAAATGGAGTTGAGTACATTAAAACTGTTGATAACGGGAAGGCCGTAGACAATCTCGACAATCTTCCTGAGTTTTAATCAGACTATTATCCCCAATTCTTTCTATAGTAATATCGATAGTCAAAGATTGGATCAGATAATACAAGGCTGATAAAAGATATTGTCGACAAAATTGTTGATGTTTACAAAATTAAAAAGATCAATACAAATATGTTGAGTTAGCAAAGGAGGGAACCATGAGTTATCTTGCAATCGTATCGTTTGATATCAAGAATGGAGACGCAGACGATTACGATAATGTTTACAAAGGATTCGAGGCCATAGGCTTGAAGAAGACAATCACGCCAAACAACGGGAAAGCCATAATGTTACCGACGACGACCACAGCCGGCGAATTTACAGGGCAGAGTGCAGCTACAGTGCGGGAATCTCTATGCACAGATACACAAGCTGTCTTCACAAAAAATAACATTCATGGAGAGATTTTCGTCGCGGTGGGCGGAGACTGGGCTTGGGGCCGCAGAACTCCTTGATGTGTCAAAAGAGAGAACCATGAAAATTATGAGGCCAACACAACGTCCATCTAACTGATGAAATTCGTCACGTTTTTCAATTCATCTAAGATTTTGTTCCAATCAGATAAGTAGGCGGTGCACATTAACCCAAAGAGATAATCTGAAACATACAACACATAAGTCTTTAGGATAAAATAAATTATTTTTCCTCTGAAAAAGGACTAAAACAAGACCTCACTTCTTGCCAGTGTTTTAATTCTATGATAATCTGATTCCAATGTGTGAGAGTTAGTTCCACCAAACTGGATTTTTGGCCATCAAAAGTCCTATTTATCTCATAAATAAGCCCCAATTTGGCGGTTCCAAATCCTTTTCCACGAATGTACGAGATTCCCTCCGGAAAAACCATTTTTTGGAACCGCTCATGAGAAAGCGTTAAATCAAGCCATAATCTTCCCAAGTTGCTTATAAATTTAGTCACATAAGATAAAGTGCCTTCAATATCAAATTGATCTATCCTTGTTTCATTCAAAGATATTTTTGCTGCCATAATCTTATTTTCAATTTCTTCTCTGCGCTCTTTAAATTCTTCGGGCGTGTATAATCCTTCCTCACGCATTTCAAAAATCCTTTTGCGTTTATCTTCTAAAGCCGCTAAATGCTTTTGGTAACTTTGAACTTCATTTCTTAAAGACGATCCATTATCGTGCCATAAATCCATGACCAACACTTTAAAGGATTTTAAGAAATCTTTTTTAGGCGTGACCCGATTTAGATAATCAAGAAATTCATTTTCCAGTTTATCTTTTTTTATAGCCTTGCCATACATTTGGCATTTTTTGTTATAACAATGATAATAATGATATTTTATTCGTCTGCCACGTGAAGAGCTTCCAGTCAGCTGCCTGCCGCAACATCCGCAAAAAACAGTTTTGCGCAAAGGAAAGAGAGGGTTCTTAACCACATGTTTTACTTTCCAAATCTTATTTGACAAGACAGTCTGTATCTTGAACAGTTCTTCTTTGCTGATCATTGGTTTATGCAATCCCTCGATTTCTTCTTTTGTCCATGGATTCACCAATACGCCCGCATAGAACTTTAGATAGTGAATCAGCATATAGCTTATAAACGAAGGCGTAGTCGTTTTGCCTCGCGCTCGTGCTAATCCAAACTTGTCAAAAACTTTTATCATATCAACCTGCGTATAATTACCTGTCGCAAAAGCTTTCAGCCCTTTTTGAATTATCGGGAAAAATATTTTGTCCGGTTTGTCCGGTTCATTTTTCTTTTCACCTCTTTTGCTCGCCTGTTGACATTCATAACCAATTGGCGGTCTGAAGGGACTTATACCTTGATGAATCCTCATGGCCATTCCGTCAACGCATCTTTGTGCTCTGACGGCATTATCAAATTCAGCGCTTCCGGCCAAAACTGTCTCAATGAATTTCTCGGCGGGATTGTTGCCAATGGGTTCCGTTACGGAATGCAAAGTTACTCCGTATTCAATCAGCATTTTTCTGACGAAAAAATGATCTTCGGTATTTCTTGCAAAGCGATCCACTTTATAAACCACGAAAGCATCAATCTTGCCTTTGTTCTTCCGACAAAATTCAATGGCTCGCAGAAACTCGGCTCTCTGGGCTGTTTTAGCCGAAGCTCCTTCCTCTCGATAAATACCCAAAACATCAATGCCCTTGCTTTTGCAATAGGCATGGCAAAGCTCATCCTGATGTTCCAAGGATGTGCCTTTGACTTGTTCTTCGCTGGATACCCTTACATAAATTATTCCTTTCATAAATTTGCTTTTAGGCAACTTAAAAGGACAGTCTGGTCGCCCAAGTCAGTTACTCCGAAGATTAACATCGTTGGCAGACTGTCCCTTTAGGACAGCGATGATAATAAAAAATCGGAGTATTTATTAACTTAGGCGACGCTTATATTATAAAGTGGAATACATTTTTGCGCAAAGGAGGTGTTGTGGATAATTATAAAAAGAGAAACGGGCTAATCCGATAGGATAGCCCGTTGGTGTTTATTCAAACCTGAAGTAATTCATTTTGTTTTCTGCCATCTGAATTGCCAGCGGTTTTATGAGTGGTTCATCGACAAGCAAAACAATGTGCTCCACCTGATGCAAAAGTTCAAGCTGCGCATCAGAAAGATAAGGCAGTCCGAAATTGCAAACGCATTGCCTTCCGTTCTCTATGTTGTAGACGCAACGGAACATATCAGTTGTGAAATAGACCGGCTCGCTGAAATCGATATTGCAAAAATTGTAAAGATACAATTCAGGATTGAAAGTATTATGAAAAACCGGTTTGCCGTCTTTCATTTTTATTCCGTAATAGGCGACTTTCATTCCTTTAGAATCCCTGACCGCAAAAGCGACACTTCCGGCCAGCATAGTCTTGCCTTTGGGAACTCCGATCTCAAGCAATCTACACATCTCTTCTTCAATACCTTTTGATTTAATGAAATCGTTAAAAAACAATTCATAGTTGATATTGAGTTCTTCGGTGATCCTCTTGGCGTGGTTCTGATGAGCTTTTGATAAAAACTCATTGGCAGCGTTCCAATCGATGCCTTTCATTTTCATAACTAGGGAAATGATATGGCCGCTTGATTTGCATTTCGGGCAGTAGTAAAGGTTTTTCTTATCGCCGTACTCTTTAATGGCGGCGTTGCCGTCGCAATCCGGTTGAGGGCAAGCGAATTTCGCATAGGCTCCCTGTGACTCAAACTCGATGCCGATCAAAGCTAAGGCTTTCTCGGTATCAATGCTTTTTAAGGTTTCTTTGTAATTCATAGCTTTCCTCCTGTTAGTGGATTTATTCATTCAGTGTTGTCTTATGGGTATCTCCCAGCCCTCTTGCGAGGGCAGGAGTCCCATAGTCCTTTAGAATTGCGTGTCATTCTTTCGCCAAGAAACACGGTTTCCATGTTTGCCATGCGAAAGTCCTTTTCGGCACATGGCCTATCGGTATTTCTACCAAATGGTTTTCGCCCTCAATCTTTGAAAGGGGCTACTAGCAAACACCTTTCAGCCCTCATGGTAATTCAGGCTGGTTGGTAGGACTCCATCGTAAACCAAGATGACCTAGCTTTGCGTTGGGGTTCTGCCGATATAGGCATGATTACATTTTACCCGCCATTTCGATTTCCGGCGTGTCCTCCTGCAAGATCAGCTTCAAAACCTTTTCGGTCTCGCTGAGAACTTGCAGACAAGCCGTAACGGGAGTGAGTCCGGCTTCTGCCGCGTATCTCTCAATGTACTTATAGGAATTGCCGGTCGTTGACTGAAGCCCGAAAATTCTGGAAAGGGCTTCGGCTGATAATTCAGCCACAATTTCCTGTTTCCAATCCTGACCGTCTTTGAGTTCGCCAAGCACAAGTTTATGGGCATGGTGCGATAACTCATGGAAAAAGACTGATTCTTCGGGCGTGGCCAGCTTTATTTCCTTCCCGTTGTATGCTCCCCAATACCTGCCGTTGCCGGAAACGGCGTGGACATCTAAACCCCACTCTTCGGCTTTTTCAATCAAGTGGAAAGAGTTGATCTCCGTTTTCTTGTAATTAAGAGGTTCGCCCTCCGTGTCCTCATAACAGAAGACCGGAACTTGCAGAAATCCCAGCAAACTGAAATCTTCGTCGCCATTTTCTTTCTTTCCCTTTATCAGCCGGGGCGCAAATATGTGAAAAGCGGTTGCGCCTTTTTTAACATGCCGCCCGACTTCTTCCCATTGGCGGTAGCCTCTGGCATCGTGGGTTCCATTCAGCCACATAATAATGCGGTTCAGGTAGCTCCACTGCTCAGAGGGAATATCGAAAGAAGGAAAGGCCGCATAGGAAACAGCTTCGGGTATCTGCCCGGATTTAAAAATTTCAAGAATTCCACTGAGGGTTTCGTTTATTTTCTTTGTCATTGCTTTTTTTCTCCTTTCTTTGATTATTTTCGATTTCATTTTTGATCATGCGATTAACCAAGGCCGTCATAGAGACGCCTTCGCTTTTCGCCCATTGATAAAGATAGGGAATGAACTCTTCACTTATTTTGGGTGAATACATAAAACCTCCTTTCTAATAATTTGATTAATGGTTAAAAGGTTTTATCTTCGCCTGTCCTTTGCGGTTGAAAACGGTTCCGTTTTCAAGATAGCTGGTATAACAGGCACCTAAAACCTTGTTGGGCTGGTGGGGAAACATCTTGGTTGAAATTTGAAATACTTTCCTGAGCCTTTCGGCTTCGAGACGCGGGCATTCACGGTGCCGCATGATGAAAATGATCTGGACAATCTGGCGCGCATAATTCTTAACCAGTTTTTCTTCCAACTGGCTTTCATTCATGTGGCCGTTATCCAGTTCTAGCCGGTACTGGCTGATTGAAGCATCTGCCGGTCTTTCAAAAGACACTTCCTGCATGCCTCTGTCATGCAGGAACTTACCTATGACATTACGGACCGCAACATCATGGTTGAAAAGACAGGTCGGAAAAGATTTGGCTTTAACTGTATAGGCATGTTTGCCGTCCTGGTTTCTGATGCGTTTCAGACAAAGTGTCCGGTCTTTGACTTGGCACATTTCGGAAAGCTCGGACGAATAAATACGGCTGAGATGGGCGTTGTTTCTGCCCTCCATGAAATAGGCGACATTGGTAGGCGTCGCCCAATGAACCTCTTTAATGAACCACCTGATGAGATCTCTTTTGGATGTCATAAATATGAGAAAACGGGGCAAGGGGTCTGTGGGCGGAAGCCCCAGCTATTAGGTTCGTGTCGTCACAGTGTCCGAAGCTAATAGCTGGGGATTTGTAATGCTTTGCTAACAAGCCCCAGACTCCCTTTGCCCCAACATATAACGCGATTAGGACGCCATTTTATCCCTGTAAAAGTGCCGTGTGAGAAAAAGACAATGGTTAAGAGGCAGTAGCCTCAGTTACCGCCGGTAATACTGTTTTTAATACTGTACCAATCTTCCAGTTTCGGAGGTTTTTTGCCCGGCAATTTCCCAGCCGCTTTGTCTTGCTGCCATTTCTCATAAATGATTTCAGCCAAGGCATAAAGCTGGTCTCGGATTTCCAAAACCTGGTCGTCTGGAATAGACGGATCGTCCAGTAATTTTTTCATTTGTTCTAGGGTAAGCATCAGTTTAGGTAAAAATTTTTTAATTTAACCAAGGCGCGCTGAAACGCCTTCCTCTCGGTGGTGGTTAACTGGCAGTCGGCCAGCTTTTTAACCAGCGCCTTTTTCTCATTCGCGGTAAAAAAGCCTTGTTTGAAGAGTCGCGAAAGATCGGCCTTGATACCGATATAGTCGGTATTCATTTCGCAATAGAGTCCTAACTTGTATTCAAAGAAAGTGGACTCGTCCTCGTCATTCTCTTTCTCCCGCAGTTCATCCAAAGATATTTCCTCCACGGGAAAGCGTTTGTGGATGTTCATATGTTTTGAGTGAAGAATTAGAAAAAATTGAGAACAAAAAAAGCCGGTGATAACAAGAAAAAAATGCTCCGCGTAATTTATACTGGTGAAGTACGTTTTTTTTATTACCACTGGCCTGTTGTTATGCTAAGAATTCTAAAGGTAATAAAGAAAAATACTTCCCGACGAGATTTTTATAACCATGTCAGTTTTGATTTTTTTATTACCGTAGGCTTCTTATAGGGCATATAAAGCCACTTTGGGGCGGTTAAGCTGCAAAGGGTAAGATGTATGGGATTATTAAGGTGCGTAGTGCGACTGTCGATTATAGCGGGTATACAGGATTCGTCAAGGCTTACGGGTTTTCTTTTCTCACCTGTATTTACATTATAGCGAGTTTGGAGCAGTTTTGTGACATTTAACTTTTTATGATATGTGACAAACGAATTAAGGAGGAATTATGAATAAAGAAGAAGGCAAAAATGTAATAGCGTTTGGAAATTTTAATTTATGGCTTGGAATTTCTATTGGGTTATTTATTGGCTTTTGGCTTGGCTGGTACGCTTACTCTTATCTTAACTGATAACTTATTTTTCAAAAGGATTATGAATCAAGAAATTTAACTATTTTATACTTCATCTTTTCAATATCTTTTAATTCGCACTGCCAGACTATAAGAACACCCCACTTTTGACTGCGCAACTTTCTCTGCAACCTGAGATCGCGAGACCTATTCTTTTTTAATTTCGGCAACCAATATTCGAGTTTAGATTTCGGCGGCCGCCCTTTAGGGCAATTAGGATGCATGTGCCAAAAACACCCGTGCACGAAGATCACCTTTTTTCTTTTGGCAAAAACCAAATCGGGTTTTCCGGGTAGCTCATTGGAATGAAGCCGATATCGATAACCGAGCGAATAAACAAGGCGACGAACAGCAATTTCCGGAGCCGTATTCTTACTATGGATACGACTCATGATTTCGCTTCTTCTTGATACGGATAACCGATCCATTGTTCAATATTACAAATAAGCGTGGCGATTAAATGGCAATTCTTGCAAACTGAGGATAATACTTATAAAAATATGCATATTGACGGAGTTTTTCAATTGTGGTCTTGCGATCATCGTCGAAATTATATCCGAGAACTTGCAATAGCTCTCTGCCATTGTAATGCTCAGTCGGAAGATGTCGCTCCAAGTTAAGCCGCTCTTTGGTACTGAGAATCGGCATATCTATTTTATGGGCAGGTTCCCATGTAAGATTAATAAAAGGCAATTGTGTAAAATGCTTGCGTATATCTGCAACTTTTTCTATCGGACAAATAATACCGGTAACGCTTAGCATAGTGGCACCGTCGCGATAATAAGATGCGTTTAGCACTTGGAATACAGTACCCGAATTAGTCGGCCGCGCTCTTTCGGCCGCTATACGAATCATTTTGCATAACAGACTTAAAGATTTTTCGCCGGGATAAAAGTATTCTGGATCATCTATGCGATTCGGCAAAACGGCACCGTATTCTGTATTAAAATTATCTACAAAGTTACGCCACTCCGACGTTTTTACATATTTTTCAACGTTAGCGCGAATCTTTAATCGTGCTATCTTGTCAGCATTGATAGTTAATCTCACAACACTGTAATCGCTAACCCTTTGTATAACCACTTGGAATTCCTGTAAGCATCTGAAATTGCATTTTGTATAATCAAGCCAAAAAATCTGTTTGCCTTCACCTAAGTCATGCCCAGCAATGAAACCTTGAAAATCTTTCTCGATAAGCGTTAATTTTCTGTTAAATTTATGAAATTTCTGTCGTTTATATATTTCAGGATCATTTTCTATAGACACTAGCCGTATTTCGGGTAAATGTTCGCAAAGAAGTCTGCAATCTTCCAAAAAAGGCCCGCCAAAACCGTAATACGTATAATCCGCTAAGTCGTACTTCTTTCCTAGTCTCTTTAGTATTTCTACAAGTAAGAATCTATCGACGGCTTTATTAGGTCTTAGATGATACGGAGGTTGACTCACTTACGTGCCTCCTTATAAACGCGGTCAAAACACGATTCGCCTATCTTGGATGGTTGAATATCATCGTCATCAAATAAATATGAACTCACGACTTTAATTTCGCGAATAGTTTTCGAGAAGGATATTTTTTTACTATCTTGATCGGTTAAGGGGGGGGTCGGCAGTTCCGGTTTATATTGCATACCGCCGGGCTTACTGGACACCTTAGTAAACTTGATACTTGTATTAGCAATAGAATGGCGAAACACAGTGAGGGGTATTGCCTTCGTATTTTTAATTTGCTCCCTTGATTCCTTCTCTCGCGTTTTCCATTTATTCGTATAGTCGATAAACATCTTCATCCCTTCGCGCATTTTATTTTTAATCTGCAAATATAATTGCGAATTCGAATCTATGCCCCTTTTTGTTGTGGTCGTCGGCAGTTTCGACGGATTGTTGCTAGTAAACTCAACTATACCGGATATTGCAATAAACTGAGTATGATATTGTGGAACGCCTGCTTCGCCCCAACCTGTTAATTCGCTTTTATCGCAGTATAGGACTGCTCGGTCATTGCAAACGACAGTCCACCCGGCTTGGTCGGTAGAGTATCTTCGTTCTTCTAATGAACTCTCTACGTCGTCTTTAGACGGAAGCGGGCGCGAAAACCCGACAGCCAAGAAAACGTCTACTTCATCAACCGTGGCTTTATATATGAATGGGCGGATCGATTTTTCTTGTTTAGAAGAATCATTGAAATGCAAATCGATAGGCTTCGGTATAACCTTCTTACCGTTTACGATTACATCAAAACCTTTGTTGATAATAAAAGCATAATGTGTTTCCACTTTAGTAATGAAATCGCTTGTATATGATAAATTGTCGGGACCGAAACAATTAGATATGCCTGGGAGTAGATCGCCAACAACTATCGTAGTGCCGTCTTCGGTCATGCTTTTCTTACCTACCCGAACAGGGATTGACCAATCGCTTTCGTTGTTCATCCATTTTTTTGATATTTCTATCTCATAGTTATCTTTCTTACACTGGGTAGAAATTAAGCAATTCCTACCCATTTTAAAAATAGCTCGCTTCATGCCTATGCCGTATACCCCTACTGTTCCGACAGGGTCGTGCGTTCGACCATTAGCGCGGCCCATTCTAAAAGCATATTGATGAAGATCCCATGGAATACCGCCGCAATTGTCGTGTATGCTGAACGAATCTTTATTAAAAGTTATTTCTGCTTTGAAACCTTTATATGGTTTTTCTCCGGTTAATTTGGTTCTCTTGCGGAGTATTCCGTCAACGCAATTGTCAAGTAAATCAAGCATCGCATCGTTAAGTGTAATATCCCTAGTAAGCATGCTTACAAAAAATGACTTAACCGGAGAGGCCTCAACATTTTCGTATTTTTGATCCGACAATGCTTTCGCAACCATACATCACTCCTTATTAATCAGTGCTTTATTAATAACCGATAGCAAATGCTCTGCCAATATCGGACTTACGCTATTACCTATCTGTCTAAAACTATGCCAGATAGTCGTGTCGAACTGAAACCAGTCGGGAAAACCTTGTAAACGGGCAGCCTCTCTCGGAGTAATGACACGATTTTCAGTAGGATGAAGCGGACGCACTGCCTGATAACTTCCTCTCTCGCTACCGGTACCGGCACGGAGTGTAGGACAGAAGCCGGTAGCCTCAAGGCGCCTGCTCTTTGAAATCGAATCCGATTTGCCCGGCTTTATAGCAGAATATCTGCGTGCTACTTTTTTAGAGTGATGGGTGCCCAAACAGCCGGATACTAGTGCATTATTCTTTAATGCATTAATGGCATCTTTTTCGCCGACACCGATAGGTATATTACCGTTCAACCGTGCACCGAATGATCCATTAAACGATATGCCTACCTTCATCCATCCGCCGTTAATAGAAGTCCGGTCAGGATCTATTTTCCTGGGTAACCCTTTTAAGGCATCTTTAACTTTAACAAATTCTATATTGTCAGTCGGATCAAAATCCGCCGGTTTTAAATCTCGCATTCCTCCACGAAGATAACCGAAAAAGAAAACACGTGTGCGAGAAGTAGGCGCACCGTAATCGCTGGCAGTAAATTTCATGGGGGGCATCATGATATATTCTTCTGCGACATGGGAAAAAGCTTTTTCCCTGATATCATTGTATTTTGCGCCGAGTATGCCGGGTACGTTTTCTGCAAGAAAAAAAACTGGAGAGCATTCTTTTACAATCCGAAAAAAATCCACAAATAATTTATTCCGCGTATCTAAATCATCGTTCTTGCCAATATAACTAAACCCCTGACATGGCGGTCCGCCGATAATACCGGTAGGCACTTTAAACCGTGCGACAATATCATCGCCTGTTATATTAGAAATATCCGTAATCCAATGTTTACTACCGGGGAAATTGCAGCTATGAGCAGCCATGGCTCTAGAATCGTTATCAATAGCGCCAACCAATGAAAACCCTGCGCGCGCGACGCCGAGGCTGAAGCCGCCCACCCCGCTGAATAGCTCCACTATCGATGGCTTCTTTTTAGGTTTAAATTTCATTCATATCCTTACTTTTTTTTGAGGATTGAATTTTAAAATATTTGCCGCATATATTATTTATTTTATTACATTACATACTATTATATATATTGTATGGCTCGACCAGTAAGATCGGCCATAATTAATTGATAATAATTGCCATTTTCTGTTTGGAACTATACGAAGAACAATCTTGTGTGTCAATGGGAATTTTATTATTCAAAAAACATTATAACGATATGTACATCTATTTCGGATATTACGATAATAAGGACTAAAACGAACTTCGTAAAACATAAAATATTTGTACAATCGCCATCAAACTTCTCGCGGCGCAATATTATTATTAAAAAGGGGAAAAAAGCAATATGTTAACAAATTAACAATAATATTTGTTGACATTTTTGTTTATTTTTATTAATTTAATGCAAATTATATGTAAGGAGGGGCGATGGTCAGATCAAAGTTATCGAAACTGAGTCCAAAATCGGATTGGAAACTGTTCGGGGGTAGGATACCACCTGAACTTGCCAAGGCTGTTCGTATACTATCTATAAATAAGGATATATCTGTTCAAGATTTGATGATTGAGGCCCTGATGGATGTGCTGATGAAGCACGGAGAAAAACCCCCTAAAAAATTGTGATAATGAGGTAAAAAAATGAAAAGAGGCGATACCGCAACAAAAGATGAGGAATTAAAAAAGGGTGACCGAGTCAGATTTAGGAGAGTAGTTGACCCTGGTGATGAGAAGATAGTAATGGTTTTACTTGAAGACCCTGATGGTGGAAGAGTGTTGGTTGAATCTTTAATCTGGGATTCGCTTAATCCAACGAGAGTATTACCCATTTCAGAATTAATTAAAGTCTCCAAAACAAAAGATGTAATGAAAAAGAGTAAATAAAATGAAAGTCCTATTAAAACACACAAAAAATCCTGATATTAAAGATTATTATCGGTCAAGAATGAGAAGGCCAAGGGCAACAGAGGTTGAGGTTGCATCTTTTGAAGAAGCATCTGCAATCTGCAAGGCTTATATCGAAAAATACCATCTTGGGGCTGGAAATTGGGCTGGTGGGAAAATCACTGATGACTATGGTAAAGAAATCGCCAGAGTATCGTTCAACGGAAAAGTATGGGGTCTTGATGATAAACTAATTTTTGAGGGAATTTAATATAACAATGACAAAGCAAGAATTGTTAAAACAGATACACGAAATTATTTGGCGTGATGATGATTCGATTGAACAGGACACGCTATCGGAATTACAAGGTTTAGTTGATTCTGCAATAATCGGTGAAGTAAAACAAGGAACAATGAAAATTAAACAACTCAATAACGGATTTATCAAAAACATTGAAATACTTGCTAAGCAATAGCTAGTTTATTTTTCATTTCTACATATGTTTCTTTCATCAAAAGGGAATTCCAATCAAATATTTATAAATCCATTGACACTACCGACTGCTTTTTGTATCCTCAAAAAACTAAAAACAATTATACTATCGATTCAATAAAGGAATATGGATACGGTTTCGAAAGAAGTTCGAAGCAGAAACATGGCGGCGATTAAAGGGAAAGACACAAAACCTGAAATCCTTGTCAGAAAATTCCTTTTCAGTAAAGGCTTCCGATATAAACTCTACGACAAGACCTTGCCGGGAACGCCTGACTTGGTTTTTCCGAAGTATAAAAAGGTGCTGTTTATTAACGGTTGCTTCTGGCATGGACATGAGGAATGCAAGTATTTTATTATACCAAAGACGAGAACGAAATGGTGGATCACCAAAATTAATCGGAACAAACAACTTGATAAGGAAAACATGACAAAATTGAGAGAGCTTGGTTGGAAGGTTATAACAATATTTGAATGTAGGTTAAGACCAAAGTATAGGAGCAAAACCTTAAGCCTTCTGGTGGCGAGGCTTGCAAAATGAGGTATATTGATTTATTCGCAGGCGCAGGGGGATTTTCGGAAGGCTTCAAGAGGGCTGGTTTTAAGCCAATTGCACATGTCGAAGTTGATGCTGCCGCATGCTTTACTCTAAAGACAAGACTTGCCTATTACTACCTTATTGAGAATAACAAAACAGATATATATGTTCAGTATCTAAAGGGTACAATTGACAGGGAACAGCTCTATTCTTTTATACCTTCAAACCTTTTCGATTCCGTAATAAATTTATCCATCGGTGACAAAAACAACAGCAAGATATTTAATACAATCAGTACGCTGAAAGGAAACAGCGACATTGACGTTATCGTGGGCGGTCCTCCGTGCCAGGCATATTCTCTTGTCGGAAGGGCACGCGATAAAAACGGAATGAAGGGCGATCCAAGAAATTACTTATACATACAGTACGGCAGATTTCTGAAAAAATATACACCGAAGTTGTTTGTATTTGAAAATGTGATCGGCCTATTATCAGCCGAAAAAGGGAAATATTTTACAAACATTAAACGCTATTTTCAACGACTTGGATATACTGTTAAGCCATTCATTGTGAATGCAAAACAATTCGGAGTGCTTCAGAACAGAAAGAGGGTAATAATAATAGGATGGCAGGAAGACCTTCATCTTTCGATTGATAAACTTGCCGATCAAGGCAGTTTGAACTATGAGGTTAAATCGATATTTAAAGACCTGCCAAAAATAAATGCGGGCGGAGGTGTAGACAAATTTGTTACTTATGCCTCTAAAATAAATGATTATCTACACTTTGCAAAAATAAGGAATGGCATTGATGTCCTGACTCAGCATATTTCAAGGCCGCACACAGAACAGGATAAAGAGATTTACAGGATGACTGTAGAAAAATGGAAACGAAACCATGAACGACTTACCTACAATGATCTTCCTGAAAGACTTCAGAGTCATAACAACAGGAAATCCTTTCTGGACCGATTTAAGGTTGTAGCTGATAATCTGTTGTGGTCTCAAACTGTCGTTGCACATATAGCAAAGGACGGTCATTATTACATTCATCCGGACATAAAACAAAACCGTTCAATATCAATAAGAGAAGCTGCGAGGCTACAATCATTCCCAGATGATTACTATTTTGAAGGGGTGAAAGAGGGACGTAATAGAACAAGCGCATTCAGACAGATAGGTAATGCGGTGCCACCTCTTATGATAGAAAAAATTGCTAGGAAACTTATGTATCGTTTAAAATAGCAATTTTCAACAAGGAGAGCAATGAATAGATCAAAAAAAACGACATATGACAATGACAATTTTGAAGAATGCCCACCCCGCGCTGATGCTATGATACATTCCCTGCGAGCTTTTGGCTATGACTTGGGCATGGCTATTGCCGATCTCATAGATAATAGTATCTTTGCAGGTGCTGAAAATATTTGGATTGAATATGCATGGAATGATGGTAATCCTTGGGTCCGTATAACGGATGATGGGGATGGGATGACAGAAGAAAAACTGATTGAAGCAATGAGGTTGGGAAGTCAAAGCCCTCTGGAAAAACGAGACTCCAAAGATTTGGGAAGGTTTGGGCTTGGACTCAAAACAGCTTCTTTTTCGCAATGCAAGTTTCTGACAGTCATGACAAAGGCAAAAAAAGGTAAGTTTGCAACACGATTTTGGGATCTCGATCATGTTCAGATTTCACGAAACTGGCTTTTGGGAATAGTGCCGCCAAATGATGCTATGAATCTTCTTTCAGGTTTAAATGATCTTAAAAGTGGCACAATTGTTCTCTGGCAGAAAATTGACCGTATTGATGAAAAACCTGGTGCCGTCAGTTACAATGCTGAAGAAGCATTTCTTGATAAATTTATTTCTGTAAAAGAATATCTTGAAATGGTTTTTCATCAGTTTCTTGAACCCCGCCCTAAAAAAATAAATATTGTTATTGGTGTTGCTCGATGTGAACCATGGGATCCCTATCTACGCAAGAATGAATTTACCAGGGAGCTCTCCTCTGAAAAATATGAAGACAGCAGAATTTCTGTGGTTCCCTATGTTTTACCCCATGTATCAAAAAGAAGTGAGGTTGAAAACTCCCATGGTGCAGGTCCAAAAGGCTGGAATGCACAGCAGGGATTTTATGTTTACCGAAATCGACGTATGATTGTTTCGGGCGGATATCTGGACTTTGATTTAAAAGCAGAAGAACACTACAAGCTGGCACGGATAAAAATTGATATTACAAATGAGATGGATCACGAATGGTCGGTTGATGTCAGGAAGGCTGTAGTAATACCTCCTGACCGTCTAAGAGCTGAATTGCTGAGAATCGCAAAGGTTACGCGGCAGAAGGCGGCAGAAGTATACAGAGCAAGGACAGGTGCTGTAAGAAGAAATGGCATTATACGACAAACCGAGGAAGTATGGATTAAGAAAAAAATAGGTGACAGAATTATATATAAAATAAATCAGGATAACTCTGTTATAAAGTTGATTCTTGATGAACTTTCTCCCATGAAGAATTGGGTTAAAAAGCTTTTTCATGTTATTGAAAGCACTGTCCCTCATCGCCTTATTATCATGGATGGGTTAGAGCACGAAGATTGCCATGCAGATATCACCTCAGATATGAACCCTCCGCCTAAAGAACTTCTCGACATTTGCTTTGAACTGTATAAAAAATATCGTGCCGAAAGCAAAAATCACGAACAAACTGTAGATATAATATGCGGTATGGATATTTTCAGCACTCATCCAGCATATCGCGCTTTTCTGGACGATCATGCGAAAGAAAGGTTCAATAAATGAATACGTTTGATCAGATAGTTCAGCTTTCATATGCTTATTTTGTTGACAAAAAGGTAACGCCTGAAGAGATAAGAAACTTTATCAGGAGAATGATAATTGCATTCCCGGAGGGACAAATTGACGAGGAAAAACTTTTCTCAAAAATTGAAAGTATTCATACCGTAACAATTGATGATTCATTCTTTTCATTGGACAACGATGAGGGACATGAAGAATGGTTTAATGTTTCAATTAATATGCCAATTAAGCGTGAATTTCAATGGCATTTTTGGGATCACCTTAAAATATACCTCATCGATTGTAAGAACCGTCCCGCAAACATCATAGAAAGCCTCGACACATTTACAAGCGAAATATTAAGCCGGCTTGAGGACCCGTTGCGTAAAGGGATATGGGACAGACGGGGTATGCTTATGGGTAGTGTACAATCGGGTAAAACACTCAACTACACTGCTCTCATATGTAAAGCTATAGATGCTGGTTACAAGTTTATTGTCGTGCTTACAGGTATTCATAACAGTCTTCGCAGCCAAACTCAGGATCGGTTAAATGAAGAACTTCTTGGTTATGATCTTGACAGGATTCAAAGACTCACCGGTCAGGAAAGACGTATCGGTGTCCGAGGAATGTTTCGTGATCACAGAACTCTAAATACCCTTACAAGTAGTAGCCAAAAGGGTGATTTTAATAGGGTCGTTGCTGCGCAGGCAGGTATAATTCCCTCCCTTACGGGTGATCCGATCATTTTAATTATTAAAAAGAATGTGACAATTATTAAGAATCTTATCGGTTGGCTGAACAGTCTTCCTGGAACAGTAGATATAAATGGCAGAAAGGCTATTACGGATGTTCCATTATTATTAATCGATGATGAATGCGATTATGCATCTGTTGATACAGGACAACCGGAAAGAGATGAAGAAGGTAATATTGATCCAGATTACGATCCAGTTCAAACAAATAAAAACATACGAAAGTTGTTGTTCACTTTTCAAAAAAGGGTTTACATAGGATATACTGCTACTCCATATGCAAATATTTTCATCCATGATAAAGGATTCCATCCCACTTATGGCGAGGACTTGTTTCCAAGACATTTTATAATTAGCCTACCACAACCAACAAATTATATCGGGCCTGAATATATTTTCGGAATCAAAGGTGATTCAGAACGGGGCATAGAAAGTGTTGATCCTCTGCCGGTTGTCAGATATTTAGCTGATCATTCGAGAATGATACCGAATGCTCATAAAAGCGACCTGAAAATTGATGATCTGCCTGAATCCATGTCTAATGCGCTAAAATGTTTCCTTCTCGTTTGTGCTGAAAGAAGAATAAGAAAAGAAGGTACCGTGCATAACTCTATGTTGATTCATGTCACACGGTTTAGGGCAGTGCAGAAACAGATCAAGGATTTGGTAGAAAAAGAATTAAAGAAATTAGTTGCAAGGATTATGTCAGGCTCGGATAACCTGTCAGATTTTAAGGAGCTTTGGGAATCTGATTTCGTGCCTACTTCACTGGCAATGAATAAAAGAGGTTTTAAAGAAGCGGCCCTATCATCTTGGGATGAAATCAAGAAAAGGCTTTACGTGTCTGTTAAAGTTGTCAAGGTAAAGGGTATAAATGGGGAAATAGGTGACGTTCTTGACTATCGTGAGGCCGACGCCATAACGCGAGAGAGAATTCACGGAGGAGAAGATGTGCCATGGGAGGATAGAGGTATCAGTGTAATTGCGATTGGTGGAGACAAACTTTCAAGGGGGCTTACACTGGATGGCTTGTCGATTTCCTATTACCTTCGTGCCTCTAAAATGTATGACACACTTATGCAAATGGGGCGATGGTTTGGGTATAGAGATGGGTATAATGATCTTTGCCGTATATTTACAACGGAAGAGCTGTCTGATTGGTATCAACATATTGCACTTGCAAATCAAGAGTTGAGAAATGATCTGGAATACATGGCTTTGATCAATAGTAAACCTGAAGAGTTTGGGCTGAAGGTCAGAAGTCACCCTGGCCGTCTTGCAATTACTTCAGCTGGCAAATCAAGGAATGCAGAACGTCTATTAATATCATATGAGGGAGAATTTCCTAAGACTATTGTATTTGATCCTCGTGAGTCTCGGAGAAATTTCACGGCATTGGAACATCTGATTAACCAGATTGGGCGCGATGTATCACGCGAGGTAGATCAAAATAGCCCGCGCTTTCATTGGGAAGACGTAAATCCATCAATCGTTGTTAATTTTTTAAGAACTTATAAAACCCACGAGAGTCAACGAACTGTCATTCCTAACTTAATTGCTGATTTTATCGATAAGCAGGTTAAGCGTGGTTGGCTTACAAATTGGCATGTGGTTATCGTTTCAAATTCTGATAAGAAAGTGCATCGATGTAATGTTGGGAAATACAATATCGGGTGTGCGGAAAGAAAGCCGCGCAAATACCCATCAAATGAATACGTATCCATCGGAACTTTAACCAGCCCAGCCGATGAGTCTCTGGATTTAACAGATGAAGAAAAACAAATCGCATATAAATTCGACAAAGATAAACATTGTGCGCGATCAGATGGAAATCTTTCATCTATATCAATTCGTCATGCACGATCTAAATCCAAGGCCCTGCTACTTATATATTTGCCAGTATATGAGGATGAAAAAGATCCTCAAAAGAATTATGGGCTTTTGAATGAAGAGCTTGTTGGCTTCGCAATTAGTTTTCCAAAAGATAAAGAGGCAATTCCTGTCGAATATTGGGTGAATCCAATTTATAAGGAACAATACTAATGATCAAAGAAAATATTATAGAAGTGCTGAAAGAAATCTGGGTTGATATAGACAAGCAAAAGGGACCTTTTGAGAGTATTCATCAGAGAACTTATCGTCGTCTTGATCTGGATAAAGAAACTGGTGTCAGGCTCGGTTGCACTTCTCCAGGAAACATATGGGAATTGCTTATTGAAGTTGGGATTACAGGAGAATTATTGCCAATTGACTTTCCTGAATGGAAAGGAATGAATTTTGAAATTATTACTCTTGATGTTCCAAAGTCAGATACTTGTCATATTCGCCTTTTTCTTGAGCGAAGGGAAAATAGAGATATTTTTATAACTGTTTGTGCTGATCTCGTTCAAGCACTTGATGACTGTTTAACAAATGAATCTCGCAGAAAAGAAATAATTGATTTTCTGACAAGATGGAGCCATTTCTTTGAACGGTACGGACAGGAAGGGCTTACCTCTGAAAAACAACGCGGCTTATACGGTGAACTCTGGTGGCTTCGGCGCATGATTCAAGCAGATATTGCGTCTGTCACTGCTGTCAATTCATGGAAGGGTTGCAGGCGCAACTATTATGATTTCGAAACAAATGGCCATGTTGTTGAAGTGAAAACGACAATGACAAAGGAACCGCGCAGAGTTCAGATTAATAACGAGAGACAACTTGACGACAGGGGGCTGAAATCTCTGCATTTATTTGTCCTTACTCTTGCAAAGTCGAGTGTGGTAGAGGATACATTACCGGGCCTAGTTCAGTCTTTAAAAATTATCTTTTTAGAAAAGCCAGTTGCCTACACTTTCGAAGATTCGCTCAGAGAGGCCGGATATCTTGATATCCATGCTCATCTTTACAATAAAAGCAGTTATTCAGTAATAAAAGAAGAGTTTTTTCGTGTTACAGAAGGATTCCCGAGAATAACAGATGTACCGTCCGGACTTGGTGACCTTCGGTATACCCTTATTCTTTCAGCCTGCAAGGAATTCAAATATGATTTTTCCGAATATCTCAAGATGATTAAGAGGTAATTTTATGATCGCCGACGATGTGTTTGATTTTTCCAAAGAGTTCCATGAAGGGATAAGGGCTGAAGCTCATGCGTTTGAAGCCTTCCGCGAGGAAGTATTTGTCGAAAAAATGGGTAGTATTCTGGAAGAATATGGAGAAATAGAAAGTCTTGTTCCCTGTCCATATAAGGGACGGGGAATGAAAATTGATGGTTATCACTATGACGATGAATTTAAGGATTTTACACTCATTGTGTCGCATTACTTGGATGAGGATGATCCTGCAAAAGCTAGGGTTCCTAATGAAGATTTAAATTCATTATTAAAAAATGCAACAAATTTTCTGATACGAAGTTTGAAAGACTTGCATAATAAGATTGATATTTCAAATGAGGCACATGAACTTGCCAGCCTTATACAGGAATGTAAAGGGGAAATTAGGACTGCGAAAATTGTTTTAATTACAGACGGAATAGCAAAGAAAAGGCCTGCTGATACTGAGGAAATTGAAGGAATTGAGATTATTTACACTATTTGGGATATTGAAAGGACATGCCACTACCATCGAACGGGGGAAAGAGAGAAGATAACAATTGAGTTTGCCGATTATTGCGGTGGCCCACTGCCGTGTGTTATAAGAAAAAATGAAACAGATCATTATTCTACTTATCTTGGATTCATGCCCGGTGTAGCTCTTGCAGATATGTATACAAAATGGGGAATTAAAATGCTCGATATGAATGTGCGGGTGTTTCTCTCAGCACGTGGTAATGTTAATAAGGGTATGAGAGAAACTATATTAAAAGAACCAGATATGTTCTGTGCATATAATAATGGCATTACGGTTTTTGCCAGAAGCGTTGAAGTAACACCCATAGAAACGGGATTTGGCTTGGTCCGCGCGGAAGATTTTCAGATTGTTAATGGAGGACAGACTACGGCATCTCTTTATCATACGCGAAAGAAGAATCGGGCATTTATTGAAAATATTTTTGTTCAGATGAAGTTAACGGTAATACATAATCCTGAGGATGTGCCTATTCTTGTACCAAAAATTAGTGAGTATTCAAATACACAAAACAAAGTTCAGATGGCCGATCTTGCTGCAAATCAATCTCCTCATCCGGAAATTCAAAATATTTCTAACAACATATTGGCACCTGATCCGACTGGCGGTGCCCAGCAGACTTACTGGTTCTATGAACGTTCACGCGGTAGTTACGATGAAGTCCGGAATCTGACGGCAAAAACAGATGCACAAAGAAAACAGTATGATTTGTTAAGACCAAAAAATCAGAAGTTTGATAAGATCAAGTTCGGAAAAGTTTGGAATACATACCTGAAACTTCCATATTTGGTGAGCATGGGAGCACAAAAAAACTTTGGACGGTTCAATGAATGGCTGAGGGAACAAAAAGAGGAGGATTGGGTTTCGTTTTTTAAAAAGACTGTCGGCTTACTTGTCCTTTGGAATTCTATGGAAAAAATAGTCCGCAGACAGGGATTTGAGGGATATCATCACAATATTATTTCTTATACGCTTGCGTGGCTGTTTCATCTGACAAATTCACAAATTGATATTGAGAAAATATGGCAGAAACAGGTTGTCGGAGATCCAATTATAAATGTATTGGAACCAATGGCTCATGTCGTAAATAAGCATATCCGCGATACTTTACTAAATGTAACCGAGTATTGCAAAAAAGAAGAATGTTGGAATAAATTGAAAGAAAAGGATTATTCACTATCAACAAACATTCAAGGTGAATATATCACGGGAAACAGAACATCAGAATATAAACCAAATATATCAAGTGAGACAGAAGCCATAGAATTTTGTAAAAACAAGGGGGAGCAGGCGTGGTTTACTCTGTCAAAATGGCTAAAAGAACGGAATTTTCTAACAGGAAAAGCCCGCAGTCAGTGTTATTTTATGGGAAGATATCTTCATCAAGATAAAGAACCAAGTGTTGCACTCAGTATCCCCTGTAAAAAAGCTTGGGAAGAATCGGAGATTCGGGGCTGGAATTACGTTAATGAATAGAATCGGTAATCACTATTTAAGATAGGTAAAAATATTTTTAAGAAAATATTAGACCTTTATTTATTGAAATCTTGCATATTCTTAGATGCTGTAAGTTTTAATTTTTTCTCATCACTTCATAACATACAGATTTACAGACTAAATTATTTTCAACTGTATGCTTTTTAAGAATTGGCATTACGGAGGGATACATGTGATCGTGAAAATCAGAATATGTTAAAATTGATAATATAGCTTGTTTTATATCAGCACGTGGAGATGATAAAGGATTTATTATTTGAGATTTGATAGTGGATCGTTTAATTGCAAAGCGTTCTTTAGGCAATTTTTTTAAAATTTCATGAGCTTTTAAAGCCTTCTCATAATATTTGGGGGCTGTTATTTTCCATAAAGCTGTGAAAATAGAATCAGGAGAATCTAATATTATATATAAAGGCGTATTAAGTGGAATAGAAGATAAGATTTTTAATAATACACCATTCTCTATTAAATATACTACATGAATCAAAAGAATAACATCTGCACCTGTCACACATTGCAAGAGGCCATTCTCTGCCTTGCTTATAGAGCAAGAGACATCGCTAACTAGATTAATTTCACTTATACGTTCATGGGCTTCGCGCATGAGTTCAGAGTCCGGATCAAGGAGGTGAACTTTTGCTATTTTAGTGAGGCTTTTAAGAATTATTTTTTCAACAAGATGACCATCGCCACAGCCAAGATCGCAGACGGCAATATTTTCTTTCTTCGGCCAGTTGTTACGGGTAAGAAGATGGCTCGCAGTAACTTCATTTTCGTTAGAAATAAGCCTAAATGTTTTCCATGCCGAAAGATAGGAGTTGCATGGCCAATCTGGTAATAATTTTTTCTTCATTTGGTTAGCCTATAGTTTGAAAGGTGTGTAACTTATCCCTCTATCAAAAGTGTCAATTCCCTCTGTTCTTTTCAAATAGGCAACTATCTTATATGTAATTGGAAGAGCGATTACTTCGTAGAGCGATTTTAAAACAAAACCCGAGAAGGCTATAAATAAGACGGTTGTAAATGGGAAAATTCCTGCAAAGGCGGCAATATTGAACACTAATGAATCTGCGCCTTGTCCAACAATAGTGGAAGCAACAGCGCGTAACCAGAAATGACGCCCTTCAGTTTTTATTTTAAGCTTTGACAAAACGAAAGAATTCAGAAATTCACCAACCAGATAAGCAATAAATGAACTCAAAGCTAGCCGGGGAACAAATCCAAACAATCTAGCAAATGGCTCTTGGTCCTTCCAAAATACAGCGGGAGGTAATATGGTTGCAACATAGTAAAATAATGACATCCCGGCCATGCAGAAAAAACCCCACCAAATAACACTCCGACTTTTTCGGAATCCATAAACTTCGGTCAAAATATCGCCAAAAATATATGAGACGGGGAAGACAAGTATCCCGGCAGGTAATGTGAAAACTCCAGCTTGGATAATTTTAACAGCTATCGTATTTGAAATTAAGAGAGTGGCAACAAAAATCATCGCCGAGACATGAAATAGACGGTAATTTTCAGTCCGTGTTGCTTCCATTATAGACTCCTTATCGTTCTACAAATTGGCTAAATTGGCTAAGTGCAATGGGTTTTGCTTTTTCCCATCCAATAATTTTTTCTTGGAGATTAGTAAGTTGGCTAATTCTAAAGAAAACTTTCTTCATCCACATGGAAAGATCTTCATGGCTCAGTTCAGCTACACTAACTCTTAATCTACTGTGATAAGACAGGATAAAGCCAGAAGGATTTCCCTCAAATGCGTCATATACCACTAAAGGTACAGCCCCTGCTTCGTCTGGCCTCTCATATGTGGTAATATAATTTCCACTAATTTTGATGAATGCATCGTCAATTTCATTCATCGAAGGACTTTCCCCACAGGGATTTTTCCTTTTCCCTTTTCCAGATACTAGTACGAAAAGATCCCGCCAGAAACGTATGCATTCTTCTTCGTCGGGTAGGAAAAAATAGTACCTCGTATCCGGTTTAAAATCATAAACATTTACTCCATTACTTTCTTCATGAAAGCCGCCATCTTTTCCGATAAATAAACCAATACTTTTTAATAATATTTTTTCAATTTCGCTAATTTCACCATTTGAGTCTTCATCGCTGTTGTCATGTAAAACAGTTTCAGCAGTCTTATTGGCTATAATAAAATGGCTTTTCGCATTCTCCGCGCAGCGCTTGAGTTTCTCAAACTCAATGTCGGGGTCTTGCCTTTTGAGTTTATACGTCTTTTCTCTCTTTAGAAATTCTATAATTTTAACAAATTCTTTAACCTCATTGTTCACTATCTGATTCGGATACTCAGATAATCGATGCTCAACCGCTTTTATTATCGTCTCCTTAAAATCGTCACTACATTTTCGTTCACGACTATCTATTTGACTAAGGAAGGCAATAATACTTTTATGACGCTTGTACTGATCTAATTTGTCGTCTGGCTTATCTATATCCATTATAGCTTTTGCAAACTCACTTAAATTTGCAAACATTTCTTTGCCATCTGGATCAGTTCTTTTTAATAAAGCTTTTAGAGCACCCACGCTTCACCTCAATGAAAATATGACCATATATGCTTATTTAATACTTTGCAACAGGAAAATTTAATCCCAAACATGATTGAATGTTTCTTTAAAAATAAATCTTGACATATAGATTAAAAGTAGCTTAATATCTTGGTAAGCGCATGAGTAAGCGCATAGGAAAGCAATTGATGTATTGAGAAGCCAACAGGTAACCTAAAAGAAAAAGGGGGCGATTTGCATGAACAAATCAGCCCCCCACGTTGACAACAACCTTTTAGGGTTATCGCAACTGTAAGGATAGTGAAAATGGAGTTCACCACCTTGCTCTTTAAATCTATAGTTAAATCAATTACTTGTCAATTGGACGAGTATTTGAAGTTAGCTATATTCCTATTTCTCAAAATTCAGTCGTTTCTTACCAATATTGTAAACAGCTTAAATCTTTCTAGTTTCATCTTCTTAAGTCAACTTCAGATAGGGTCGTCCCAAATTTTTCCTTTAGCGAAAACGACGAAAGTTCTTAATCATTCTATATCCGTTCTAATTCCATCGAAAGATTGTCGAGGAATAGAATTTAATAATAAAAATATGGTTATAGAACTATCGAGTTTGTTTGTACGCTTGTTTGGGGGGCTCACCATATTTCCATGTGTAGGAGTATGGCCAAGCGAAAGCGGCCAAGAAATTCAGGAGGACATACTTGAAATAAAGTCGTTTGCATCAAGAGAGGGGCTTGCTTGCAAGCTGCAAGAGGTGATGAGCATTGTTTTGAACCTAAAGATTAAATACAGCCAAGAACGTATCGCCATCATTGTTGATGGCTGTCTGTATTTAATATAATCAAGAAGGAGTCTAAAAATGAACAGTGAAATAATATCTGAAATTAGTAAGTCAGAAAACTGTCCGTTAGAACAGAATTATGAAGAACATGTTCTTGTCCATGTGGAAAAGGACGAACATGCCGTGGTGAAGGAAAATGAGAAGAAACCTTGGTTTCCTAGCTGTCCAGATAGATGGTAGCTTACATTAAATCTTCTATGCAGCAAGGCTAAAACACTCCCTCAATTCTTGCCACATCTTCAATTCCGTTATAATCTGGTTCCAACCTGTGAGCGAGTATTCCGCCCACATTTGACCAAAAGCACAATTATTCTCCTCATAAAAAATGCCTCAGATAAGGAATTTTAGTTTTCAACCTATCAGTAAAGTTCAAATTAATAACAGCGTTTAAGAGTATTTATTTAGAAGATTCTTAAGATTTGATGATATAGCTCCTGCCATAATATGAGGATCTATGCCGTATATTTCTGCTAATAAATTTACTACGCTGGCCACATCTTTCGGTTTGGCAGGAGTATTACCCGATTCAGTAAATGGACCGTCTGTCTCGGTGAGTATCCTTTCACGGGGTATTACCTTGAGTAGATCATGACCTTTTTTTGTTTTTAGCATTTTGGTATTGATTGAGAAATAGCATCCGAGTGTCACTGCTCGCTGAGCCTCGATAATACTTCCCGTAAACCAGTGCAAGACAATTCCTCCTCGGTCCACTGGCAAGTTATTTTCAATAAGGTTGAGTATTATACCAGTAGATCGAACGCTGTGTATAGAAAGGACTTTGTCCCCAGCCTTTGCACAGCAGTGAAGAATCCGTTCAAATGCCCGCGTCTGTTCTTTAATCGTATGAGAGAAGCGAGGACTAGCATCAAGACCCACCTCGCCTATATAGCGAGCTTCGGGAAGGTATTTCTCCCACAACAAAAGTTCTCTGGCGTAATCTTTGTCAATCAGCTGGGGGTGAAGACCTAAGGCTGCCCGAATGTATTTGGTCTTTAGCGTGAGATCATGATTGCGTGGCCATGCTCTCGGAGTAGTGGTGACGGCAAGCGTAAGAATATTTGCTTGTTCACATTCTTTGACTATGCTCTCAAAATCAGGATAAAGGTCGAGATGGCAGTGAAAATCAATAAGATTTCTCAAAATCATAGACAATTTTTCTTAATTTGGCATGGTTCGCACAGCAGTGAGAATATGTGCGACCTCATGCATACCTCGCCGATAAACATCAGCAAGTTCCTGTTGACGCACTAAAGATTCATCAGCAAGTGAGCCGGATTTGTGAATATCAAATCTGGCAATGCCAGGATTAACTCTCAATCGCTCGATTGCATATTGAAAAGATCGTATCTGCTGCCCCTCAGCATTCCGACTATTGAGCACATTTTGTGTCAGGCTGGCCAATGAGTAGATAGTAGGATCAGCGCCATGACCTAGCCCTTTTTCAAGGGCTGAACGACGAATTAAGCAGGGGACACAGTGTCCGCAGTGTTGGGTGCCATGTCCTGACCATCTTCCTTTAGTGGGCGATGAGCAGGATAAAGAAACCGGAATGAGTCTTCGAAGGAGTGTCTGTTCGGCACATGCCATAACCATCTCCCCCTTGGTCTTATTCCAGTAAGGATTTTCAATTTTGCCTTCGATCTGCAAAATTTCTAGTATTTCGTTCCAGCGAGCAATATAGAACGGATGAGTGGTACGAGTGCTGTGCGAACCAAGCCTGAGTGGATCAAGGGGTACATTTAAAGCAATAAGTCCATTTTCAGGAATCTTTAATATGAACGGGCGACGGAATCCAGTACCAGCCAGAATCCCCATACTGAAGAACAAAAACGAGCGCCCGCGCGTGGTTTTCTCAATCTGACTACCGCTCACCCGTAATCCCCGGAAATTCATCCACACTCTCAAGCGATCCAGATGGCTCCTTGTATAGTGGTTCTTTAATGCATCAAAACATAAATCCTGCGCACTACTGATGGCTCCTTCCCCAACATGACTGATCAAGAAGGGGTTGTTTCCACCTTGCAGTAAATCGATAGCACCGATGAGACTATCGAGCCCTCCCGAAAACAGAGCCAAGCAATCAAAAGGAATGTTGGTTAGTGGCAAGATACCGCCGGGAACTAAAGTAGAAAAGTCGGTCGGTCTAGGTCGAAAGTTGAGCGTCCATATATCACCAGTCAGAAAATCAAGTGCTCGTTTTATAACTGGAGCAGCAGCATCCCATTTTTCAGGATCGCTCACTGGCACAACAAGTCTGATTTCGCGGGTCCAAGAATTTTGTGATTCGGAGGTCCTAGAAATGAGTGTATCAGCAAATTGTACATGAGTCGCGATAATAAAGAGATCTACTCCAATTTCTGACGGGAAAATACCGATGCGTGCAAGATCGTCGAGAGCTTGACTTATTCCAAACCTTAATCTCCTACCAGAAGCGATGAAATCTAGGCGTGATAGAACTTCTTCCTCCGATTGTGGAATAGGACCATTATCACTTGAACCAAATTGTCCACTAATTAAATGTCTTCTCATATTGATTAATCTTCCGAATTGCCTAAGGCCACTAGAAACGCAAATGTGTTTTCATAAACTTTATCCACTAACTCAATTGTACGGTCTGGAGTGAGCGACTCTAAGTGTGCTCGTTCAGCAGTTAAGGCATCATCAACGGCTCCTCGTATGAATTCATGAAGCTGTCTCTGAATCTCAGGAATCTGAGCTACATTGGGGGGAAGGGTGATGGTATTCATGCCTATATCATTCTGTATTCGTAACTCTATGGCATGAGTCGCATATAACTCAAACACTGTATGTATCTGATCTATGTTGAGACTTTCGAGATCAGTAATACCATAAGTTGTCAATTCCGCGATCGTGTCAATAAATGCAGCCTTTGCAATTCCTTCATCATCTCTTCCCGTTTCAGGACAAATGTAATCGGCAAGACTCAAGAAAATCTCTTGAATAGGCCGAGCTACCAAATTCTCTAAATGCAGAGATCGGAGAGTTTCCTGAGCGCCACGATTTGCCGTGTTAACAAGAAAACCAAGAAGGCGAGCACTGGCATTTCGAGATGCTCCCATACTGTGAGCGGCACGACGTGCACCGCCAGCGGTTCGAGTGACATATTCTGATACTGCATGACCGAGACTGGCACGGTCATGCCCGCCGGAATTAACAAAGCGTGTGAAATTAGTGCGGGCGATCCTGAAACGATCTTTATCTGCTGGAGGTGGTATTGGCTGAAGCGGTATGGTCTCCTGAGGTAATGGCGTACCATCTGGTGGCAGAAATCCAGAGCCTGTTTCGTCTGGTTCTAACCACGTCGGGACAAGGGGGGTTCCCTGACCACGAGTGCCTCTGTTTGAAGTAGATGTACCCATATTATCGTTTCGTCTTAGTTATGGTAAGTGCTCCAGATGCAGCAGTCTTAAGTATTGGGTTGTTAGTAACCGCTGCCCATTTGCTTAGCAAATTTTGAAACTGTTCGCGGTTTGCTGGGGCTCTAAGAACAGAGTCCCACCCTTGCACTACCCAGACACCCAAGCGGTCTGTCGGCAATCCGTCGAGTAAGTCCAGAATATTCGGCTCCAGAACAGGGTGAGCTGTGACCAGCACTTTCAGACCATCTACTCCTGGTGGTGGCGAATCGAAGGAACCCTTACCGATGATTCGACTTCGGACTTCTTCAAATATCAGGGCAGCTTCTGGTGCGGCAAGTCTCTTTAGTTCCGCCGTCATTCCCTGCACAATAATTCTTGATTCCAACAAATGTTCGACCACTACCGCCAGTTTGCCCAACGCCGATGTGCTACCGAAATAATCCTTCCGATCCTTCGCTACGAAGAGATATGGTCTAAGGTCAACACTGGTTAACTGAGGTTCAATCGCTGCCCACGAGCAAATCGCTTCAGAAGAGAGCCAGCCAGAAAGTTGCATGCTATCAGATACGCCGAACTCCTCTTTTTTCTTTAATTCCTCTTGGCTACCAGTAGTGCTTTTTCGGGCAGATCGAGGTGTGGTGGCGGAATTCGCTTTGCTCTTTTCGCAGATACGAGCTTCAAGCAAATTGACATCAGCACATATCCCGTCCGGTGCAGCAGCAGCAACACTGGCTATTTGGTCAAAAAACGAAGGGAGGAACCGTTCAGCAAGCATGAGTTTAGCCAGAAATGGTATTTTAATATCATCACCAAAACCACGAGCATCTGCGATACGTTTACGCAATACGAGAGCGTTAAGGAACCGCTTGATCTGGCGCGGGTTACCCTTCGTTCCACTAGCTAAAATAGGGCTAATCTGATCGCTAAGTCTCAGTACATCCTGCACACTGTCTGCCTTTTCCCCAAGAGCGCTCTTCACTGCAGCGGCATCAAGAGCAGTGGTAATCCACGGTCGCCGCAAGCGGTCGCGAGCAGCCACAATCAGTTTCGAGAAGTCAGTATCATTGTCACCGAGCTTCGCCCCAATCAATAGAAGGGTAACATAGGTGCGTGTCTCGGTCTCTCCCAAGGCTGGAATTCGAAATGGTATCTGGATAAGTTTCTCCAAATAGTTCCGAGCATAGTCGCGTGGGCCGGTCGTTTCAGGTAATTCAGGAAAGTGCTTTCGCACAGAGTATTCTATCATTGCCTCATCGGCTGCCACTATGAAAGCCGTACGTTCCGTGAAAACAAATAGGCGTATTGCTTCGAGTGTTTCAATGGCCGTATCGGGTAGGCAACGGTCGAGGTCATCAATGAGGACAACGAGCTGTTCCACGTCGGCTTTCTTCAAGAGTTCGTCAAACGCTTTTCGGAATTCTTGAATTTCTTCCGGGACATGTTTCGCTTCAGAGGTCTTTATAAACCCCTCAAGCCCACAAACAGCCGATTCAATATTTTCTTTGGTGGCGAACTTCGTTGGGTTATCAATCAATTCTTTAAAAATTCCGAAAACAGATTGAATCTGATCGGGAGTCGGTATTCCAGAGAAAGCGGTCCAGGCAAGGCCACCGCCTTTTTTCGCAAGTTTCAACCAATCGATACTTTTAAATGTTCTTTTGAGTTCATCAGTAGCTTTCGTCAACGTTGGTCGTTTATCCAACAGCCCTGTGACGATTCCTTCGATAAGAGCAATTTTAGCATCTTCAAATCCTTGGAAGCGCCAGCCATTGAACTTGATGCAGAGAGTCTTTTTCTCGCACTCAAAACCGGCCTCGATCATCTCAAGAATGCTTGACTTGCCCGCGCCCCAATCGCCATGCACTCCTATTGTCACCGGCCGGTCTGGCCGTTCGCAAAGAAGTTTAATGATGGTCGTGGCAATCGCCTCGTTGTTGAGGAGATCAACCCTTGTTTCGTTGTCGGTAAGAATCATTGGGATACTTATATTAGGATATATTTTTATTATTGTACGACTTTCTTATTAAAAATGCAATACGCTAGTCTTAACAAATATCATCCCTCGGTATATTTATTTATGAGGCAATAGGTGATTATCTATTATACCCACTTAGTTTCATTAGAGGGTAGTTGTCAAAATTGAGGATTACTATTCGAAACATGTGATGCCGCTACTGTGGGAAGTGCTGTATTTTCGCGCTTCCCTATCAGTAGCACGTTGGATAGATAGTAAAGAGATTCTATTAAGAAAGTCTTTCTCTCATTGTTTTGTATTTGTTGAGCGTTTTCAATCTTTGCTTTTCTTTTGGGAATTGGAAATACATCTTAGTAATTTCTTTATCTTTCGTTTTAGTAGTGACTTGAGTAAAAATACTTGATTGATTTATAGCTTCCATTGGGAATTCGTAAGGTTTAAGAATGGCGTACGTCCATTTTGTACCTTTTTTTCTTTCCACTACTCCCTTTTTAACCAAGTCATCAAATTTAAGTTGAATTGAAAAGATTTTTTCTTGTTTTTTAATTTCTTTCAAAAGATCTTCTTTAGTGGGCAAGGTCATATTATCTTTCCTCCAATTTTAATTTGGGTAGAAAAAAGTGATTAATCGTAAAAAATACACATCTAATAATTAATAACAGAAGCTGCGCTTGATTTAAAGTTAAATTAAAAATCACAAAATCACCGACCTTTAATTTACCCATCTTCCCCTCCTTTATAATCGCAATCCTTATTCAATTAAATTATTTTCCGCCTCTTACTTTTAATCTCTTCCGAAAATCCCTCGGCCTTTCATATTCATACAATGACCAAATTCCTTTCTTAACTAACCGCGCTTCTCTTTCCGCTTTTAAAAAATCTTTTCTATAAGGTTCTTTCAGATATTCAGTATAAGCTTCGGCATATCCTTCCTTAACCATTTCCAGATTTATATTCCTCCCGCCAAGATAAATGATTCCCACCATGCGCCGGTATTTGTCTATATCAAGGATATCCAATTTCACCTGTCTGCCCCTGATTTTGTTTTCTAGGGCATTCTTCGCTTCTTCGCCATAACGCTGGCCGGGTTTGCTGATGCGTCCGGTGTGACTATTGATCTTTTCTGTTTCGGGAGCGTCTATACCGTACAGCCTCACCTTGAGAATTGTCTGCTCAGGCGTTTCTAAATGAATTGTGTCGCCATCTGATATTTTAATTACTGTTCCGGTTGCTGTCCAAATAACATCTTGCCCATGAGATACAGCAACAAATGCTGGCAATAATAAAAAAAGTATAAGGATAAAAATCGCAGATAATTTTTTCATAACTTAATTTCTTAGGATAAACATTAATTTAAATGGATGATGATAATGTGTAAGTATATAGATTATTATGAGAAGAAGATATATAAAATTTTCTTGACTCTATTTCTCTAACATAGTTTATATTCCACATTCTATAACAGCTCATAGTCCATGAGTTTTTCCACTTCAACCGGTTTGCATTATATCCATGCCGAATGGTTGAAAGAGAAAGCTTAAAATTTGTTCTCGCTTATTAAATTCCGGCTAACAGCCGATATAATAGGAGGGTAAAATGCCAAAACCAGTAATGTCACTTCTTCTTGTAGTCGGGTTCCTTTTCTTTTTAATGGGTGTTGTTTCCAGCAAGTATTTAGTCTTAATCGGTATGGCAATGATGGGCGTGGCGATTTACATGGCTATAAAACCGGATGGTATCTTAAGAAAAGATCAGGTTGAAGATTCATGGAGCACGCTCATTGAAAATGCTCAAGGAAAGGCAGAGGGAGTTTTTCTTAGCACAGAGGCTTTCATAAAAGAAAACAACGTATCTTCTCTGGCCATAACAAAGGAATCGATTTCCCCCGGATTGGTCAAAAGCATGTTTGGAACGGCAAGAGAATTTTTAGTAGCTGTTTATTCGGAAACATTCAGACTCAAACCATATCAGATATTTATCAATGCCAGGGACTTCGGCAATAACCTTGATGTGTCTTGGTATTTGACCTACAGACCTTCCATATGGCAAGCGATTGCTTCACTAATTCCTTTCGTCAAGGCGGCATCACAGGCGTTGAGAGAACTAGATCTTTTCGATCAGCAGGATTTACGAGCCTATGCCACGATAGTTCATCGTTCGGTACTGAAAAGTGTCGACAAGTTGATGCTCGAACTCAAACAAGATCCGTCCAAGATGGAAAGAAAATCCAGAGGATTCTTGGGAATTTCATAGGATAAAATAAAATGAGCTTCTGGAAGAAACTTTTTGGTGATGAAAAACAGGAAACTTCAAAAAATAAATTGGTAGAGACTTCTGTTCAACATGTCATCTCAGAACCCGGATTTTATGATGAAGAGATTCCCGGCACTTTGGATCTTGGCTGGTACTATAGTAAGAACAAAAACGAGTTCCAGATGGCCAAAATAAATCAGAAGGACAGAGCTACACACCTTTACGTTATTGGTGCGAGTGGTACGGGAAAAACGAAGTTTTTAGAGTATCTGATTCTGCAAGATATCGAGAAAGGCAATGGCTTCGGTGTCATTGATCCGCATGGAGATTTGATTGAGGACATCAAAGGCATTTTATCCCTTCACTACAGTTACGATGATGAGGATATATCCAAAAAGATTGTTCTCATTGATCCGACCGACAAGACATTTACCGTTACCTTTAATCCCTTGGAAAAACTGCCCGGCGTCTCCATTTCTGAACAGGTCAACGAGCTGGTAGGCTCATTCCGCAGAATCTGGGCCGAAGCTTGGGGCGTGAGAATGGAAGACCTCATGCGAAATTCTCTGATTGCTCTCGGAGAAGCGGAATTGAGTCTGGCAGAACTGCCAGCTTTCTTGACAGGCCGCTCATTTCGGAAAAACGTTCTTAATAAAGTAGAACATCCCCTGACTCGTGATTACTTTATCCGGTTCGATACAATGACCGACCGGACGCAAATAACATGGATCGAGCCGGTGATGAACAAGATAAATGCTTTTCTGGCTGAAGAGCGGATCAGGCAAATGTTTTCTTCGACCAAAAGCACCTTTCATATGCGGGAAATAATGGATAACAGAAAGATGCTTTTAGTCAGACTGGACAAGGGCAAGCTCAAAGACTCCGCCGATTTGTTGGGCTCATTGCTTATGGCAAAGATTCAGATAGCCGCATTTTCCAGATCGGACATTCCCCAAAGCAAAAGGGTTCCCTTCTATATGTACATTGACGAGTTTCAGAACTTTGCCACGGAATCGTTTGCCGTAATTTTGTCGGAAGCCAGAAAATATGGCCTGTCTCTGATTATGTCGCATCAAACGTTGGCGCAAATTTCCGCCGAGCTTCGTAGTCTCATTTTGGGCAACACCGGCATGCAGGTATGCTTTCGGGTCAACCGTCAGGATGCTCAGCTTCTGGCTAAAGAGACTTTCAGGTATTCGGATCGGGAGGCACATAACCGGAATCAGGGTGGCGCGTGGGAGCATTATACAGAAGAGTTGCAAGATCTAGCGCCAAGATGCTGTTACGCCAAGCATAAAATTGAAGGTGGCGTTATTCCTTTGCAGACAGTGGAGATCGAACCCGCTTGGGAAGTATTGGGGATGGAAGAAGATGAATACGCGCACTTCCTTTTATCGTATCCCTTTGGGAAAAATTACTTGGTGTCCCGAAAGGAGCTTATTGCTCATACCCAACAGAGACAAAAGTTGTCTGCAAAGGTCATTGAAGATAAACCTGCCGAAGAAAAACAGGTTGTCGAAGTGCTTCCTATGTCCACACGGGAAAAACCTGCAAGGACGGAGGCTAAAAAACTAACGCCTGCAACTTTTGAAAAAGAATCCAAGGCGACCATACAGGGTACTCAGGAAAAAGGAAAGTCACAGCATCGTTATCTTCAGACTTTGATCAAGCGGATGGCCGAAAATAAGGGTTTTCGAGTGGTTTTGGAAAAATACGTCGCAGACGGTGCAGGGAGAGTAGATGTGAGCCTTGAACGCGATGGCAGAAAAATCGCCTGTGAGATTTCCGTGACCACAAGCGATAATCATGAACTGGGCAATATCGAAAAGTGCTTAGCTGCCGGTTATGACATGGTAATCATGTGCTCCACGGAGAAAAAGTTTCTGGAAAAAGTAAAATCCCTTGCGTCGCAGAAGATTAAGGCCGTCAATCAGGAAAAGGTACTCTTCCTCCAGCCTGACGATCTTTTTTTCTATCTGGAAAAAGAGGCGGCTTTACTGTCGGGAAAGGAAGAAAGGGTTAAAGGCTATCGGGTCAAGGTGCAGTATCAACCGGTTGTGGAAACCGAAAAAAACACCCGGCGTGAGGCGGTGGGGCAGGTCATTCTTCAGGCTTTAAGGCGGATGAAAGAAGAGAAGTAAGGTATCCGCTTTTTTAATGGATTATTGCGAGCGTATCAGGATGTATTAGGAATTATATCTCACGACAAAAGGAGGTTTCAATGGCTTACCGTACTTACGGAAAAAGGGAATGATGATTTGAGTAATCTCCAGCCATTGCAGTGGCAGAATAATAGAGCAAAGAGCGACAACCTTCCTGGACAATGGGCATGTGCTGCGGTAGCAAAGAATTAAAAATTTGATTCAAGGGAAGCAAGAAATTGATCAATCATCGTCAATTGTTTTTTAGAGGGAGCACCCTTTCCAGTTTCCCAACGTGCCACCGTGCCCGGATCAACGCCGATCTGTTTGGCTAGGAATTCCTGACTGATTCCCAAGAGCTGTCGACTCATTTTTATATTTTCGACGGATGTCTTACAAGGAATGTACCCTATGAATTTTATGATTTTTGGTATATGAGAAAGTGATGGAGATGTGCGGTTGGTTTCCCAATTAGTGATGGTGCTCTCTTCGACTCCTATTTGACGGCCAACTTCTCTCTGGAAGAGTTTTTTATCCAAACGGTTCTTTCTCAAATGATCTCCGAGTGTTTTTAGATGCTTAGGATAGGCAGGCGACAATGGTTTACGCGCTTTAAGGCTGGTCTTGCAGAAAGGCAACGCAGGAATGCCCCTGCGGTTATTTTGGCGACCGGGTGCATACCTGCCGGTGCAGTCCGCAGCAGATTCGTCAGTATTAATCTAAAATATCGGGGCCGCTATTGGATCGCATAGATTTACACATTGAGGTGCCTTCAGTAAAATACCGGGCTCTGTCCGGTAAAGAAATGGGCGAATCTTCCGCAACAATCAGAGAGCGCGTAAACAAAGCGCGTGATCTGCAAAAAAAGCGTTTTGGCCATAAAGGCATCCTTTGTAATGCCCGTATGACGGAAAAACAAATTCGGAATTTTTGTCCAATAAACGAAGAATCACATAAGCTAATCGAAATGGCCATTGAAAAACTGGGGTTGAGCGCCCGGGCGGTAAACAGGATATTAAAAGTATCCCGCACTATCGCTGATCTGGAAAACAAAGAAAATATTGAACCTGCTCATATTGCCGAAGCAATTCAGTATCGAAGTCTTGATAGAAGTTTAATTTAGTGATATATCAAAGCAAAATTTTAATACCAGACCTACTTCCGGGGTAATGAAGGATATAAGCGAGGCTGCAGCCTGGTGAAAGAAGCATTTATGGAAATTAAAATAAAAAAAGCATCACCGAAAAAAAGAAAAGATAAACCCACTGATGAATCCAAACTTGGTTTTGGCAAGATAGTGACTGACCACTTTTTCAACATTAAATATAAAGAAGGCAAGGGCTGGTACGATCCTATAATAGAACCTTACCGTCCCTTGCAATTAGATCCGACAGCAATGTGCCTGCATTACGGTCAGGAAATATTTGAAGGTCTCAAGGCCTACCGCGGTCCAAAAGGCGAAATTTATCTTTTCCGCCCGACGGAAAACATTAAAAGAATGAATGTGTCAGCAGAAAGGCTCTGCATGCCGCCGATGGATGAGGAAATTTTTCTGGAAGCTATCAAAAAACTGGTTATTCTGGAAAAGGACTGGATTCCCCGCGGCGAGGGAACATCTTTATATATCCGTCCGACCATGATTGCCACTGAAGCGGCGTTAGGCGTTCATCCGGCCAATGAATATCTCTTTTTTATCGTGGTGGGGCCGGTGGGGACTTATTATCCGCAGGGATTTTCGCCAACTAAGATGTTTG